>Ga0172369_10000149_pt1 | contig 97611 bp, 125 predicted proteins | sample LakKiv25m_FD_114539 | JGI IMG/M metagenome (GOLD analysis project Ga0172369, IMG submission 114539) | Freshwater microbial communities from Kabuno Bay, South-Kivu, Congo - kab_022012_11.25m | ecosystem: Environmental > Aquatic > Freshwater > Lake | place: Democratic Republic of the Congo... | reverse complement strand
TGTGATTTTGTTTTGATTCCATTGATAGAATCCTCACAATACACATAGGTAGACAATAGCTCGCGTAAGGCCTTTGCCCCATCATCGCTATTTGCAGAAACAACATGATCATCTAATAACTTCTGATTCCTCGACTCTCTAATAAGTCCGGGAAGAGTAGATAAGCTAAGTGGAGAAATGCCAGCTTCTAGACAAAACCACGGGAACGCAGGAGAGTGGTTGTCAATGGTAATCAGTCCCCTTACTCCGGAGTTATAAATATTTTGTATCAAGGTATCAAGAAGCAGAAGCTTTTGGCTCCCGTCTCCATGAACTTCTGGCCGGTCACCGCGTTCATACGGAAAATAGGCAGTTGCTAAAATAGTTCTTGGGTGTTGAAGAAATGCAAGTATTGCTTGGGTGGCGAGTACATCCTCACTATTTTCCAAATTAACCGAGGCAAGTAGATGTGTATTTCGATTTTCCTGATTCACAAATCGACTCGGTTCGTGGACAAGTGCAAATGCCTCCCGGTCCGGATATTCTCCCTAGGTAAAACTTCCTGATGTTAAATTAAGAACTTCTGCCTGATTGTATCGAATGTCTCTCTGTAAATCTCCCCAAGATTTTTGAATAAAACGTCCTAATTCAGCTTTTTCTTCATCACTAAAACGTTTTGAAATATCCCGACGGGCCAATGTGGATATCCCAAAATTAAATGGTTCAACAGGTGAAATACTTCCTTCCAAATCACGATACATACATGAGGATGAGTGAGCAGTACCCTGATTCTACACCTAATATCGGGAATGTCTAGATTCCTGTTATTGCAGGTAGGTGACTATATTCTCCTTGTGTTTTGCGTAGGTTTTTGCGCAGTGGATTTGTTTATTTGAGTCGTGGAGATAAAAAAGACAATCCGTTTCACCCGGTCGTAGTACTGCTTCAATAGAGATAATAGACGGACTGCAGATGGGGGTTGGAGGAAGTGCTGCATGAAGATAGGTGTTGTACGGAGATTCATTACTTTTTTCCGCCAGATCAATACCTCCCCACCATGACCCATCGGGCTTCTTTCCTTTTGTATACTGCATGGTCGCATCAATCTGCAGGCGCATATCAATATCAAGCCGGTTCCAGATAATGCCTGCAATGAGCTTCATGTCGCTTGGTCCCCCTGCCTCCCGTTCAATAAGCGATGCGATTTTAAGTGCCGTCACCCATCGGATATTTGCATCCTGAAATTTCTCGGAAAGTGGCGAGAACTTCTCATTGAACCTATCAATAAACCGTTTGGCTATCTGACTTCCTGACTCATCTAGTGGCAGTAAATAGGTGTCGGGATAATACACGCCTTCGATGTATTCCGACCCAATGCTTTTATAGTAGGAATTCCACGCATCGAGTTTTTCTTGGTCCCACCCTAATGTTTTCTCGAGTAATTCCCCCATCTGTTCCCGACGTTGGCATCCATTGATTGTCACCCAGAGAAGACTTGGTTTATTTCGTAAAGCAAACGCTGTTTCCCACATCCACATGGATGAACTCAGCCGATATCCTCCCGGTGAAATTGTTATTCCTTCCAAAATAATACGAGTAATCCACTTGTTTCTTACCAATCCCTGCGAGGCAAGTTCACCCGCGACATCAAAATTTTCAACAACCTGAGGCACGACAAATACGTGTGATTCTTTTTTTCCTCCCGCGGGCCCAAAGAAAAAATAGATGGAACCAAAGATAACAACAAGGGAAATAATGATCTGAATTATTAGTCCTTTCTTCATAACATACCCATTCTATCGTATGGGACTTGACATACCAAACCATTTCTATCATACTTTATCATACAGTATGAAAAAGTATGATAATGCTTCGGGAAAGAAAGACCGGCTGACCATTTCCCTCCCTTTGGATATCCTCACCTCGCTTGATGACACCATTGATGGAAAAGAAATCCGCAACAGGTCCCATGCAATAGAACATTTCCTCAGGCAATCACTCAAACCAACTATCACCCGTGCCGTCATCTTGGCAGGCGCTCCGACAAAAACAACTTCCCACCCGTCCCTTACACAAATAGACGGAAGGACGCTTCTTGACATCACCCTTGAGCATGTTGCAGAAGCGGGATTTACCGAAGTATATATCCTTGCCGAATCAGCAAACCGTATACTTGAACAATCACTCGGTCACCACACCTACAACCTCCATATCCATTGGATTAGTGAACCAAGGCCCATGGGCACAGGAGGATCACTCAAGCTTCTGGAACCCATACTCCATGAACCGTTCCTTGTCCTCCATGGGGACATCCTCACGAGCATCCCACTTCAGTCATTTGTTCATTTCCATATTTCAGAAAACACCTTGGTCACCATGGCAGTCAAGCCGAGAATTAGTGAACCCAAGTACGGTCAGGTGGTACTTCAAGGTAACAGAATTAAAACCTTTGCAGAACATGATAAAGGGCAGGGCATCAGTATTATTAATACCGGCGCGTACATCATGAATCCTGCAGTGTTTTCATACCTTCCTGAGGGAAAGCCGTCAAAGATAGAGATAGATGTATTCCCAAAACTTGCAGCAGCAAACGAACTCTCCGCATTTTTCTTCCAAGGCATGTGGTTTGACATTAGTAATCATAAAAATATGCGGGAGATTATCCGCAGGTATAAAAGTGAAAGGAGACAATAGTATGGGAAAAAATATAGAAATACCACACGGGATAGGTGCTGCACTTGAGGATTATTATCTTGGTTGTGGAGTCCTCCCTCCGATGGAGGTTGCTGACTTCACATCAACAAATAAACAGGAACCAAGCACACCACTGAATCCGGGTCAAAAGGTAACGCTTGCGACAAAAAGTGCACCGACACCTCAAGGCTGAAAACATTGTAACCAAAACAGGTAATTACTTTTTAGTCGAAGTACTGTTCTTCCTTGCACAAAACCATATTGACACCAATGATGTTACTTGCGGTGTATTATACAATTCCCCACCATATGTCTATACTATCCATGCCGTGACTCAACAGTTCACTCCCATTCACATCTTGTCTTCAAAAAAAGTACGTGTTCTTTTTGTAATCATAAGCGCGCTTGCCCTATTTTTCCTCTCTCCGTTTATAACCAACGACTTCGTGTCTGCTGCGGTTGTCATCAATGAAATATATCCGAAAACAGAACCCGCCTCTTTGTCATGGATTGAGCTATATAACAATGGAACGGAATCCGTATCACTTGACCGTTGGAGTCTTCAAAATTCAGAAGGCAGCATAAAAACATTTGTGCTCAACGCAAGCGTCATCATAGCAGGCCAAACATACGTAACATTCCCAGGATCCCAAACGAATATAACCTTCTCAATATCCGGAGATACCCTCAAACTCTTTGATGAAAAAAATAATCTCGTTGACAGCAAAAGCTACCCCAGTACATTAGGGTACAACACCTCGATGGGGCTAAACTCCGACGGCGGAAACATATGGTCTATCTGTACGATTCCAACATATAATAGCCGTAACACGTGCCCACCTCCTTTCGTAAATCCAACCTCATTACCCACTAATTCAGAGACACCTATCTCAACAAAGCCATTGTCCACATCAACGCCTAATCTGACACCAATCCCGAGCATCCAACCATCCATCTTTTTAAAACCCACTCCAACAACAACCCGGATCATTGAAACCGCAGACTATATATTCCCCACACCAAGCCCTGACCCGACAAGCATAATAGTAAAAATAGATAAATTACTCGTTTCTAAAATTCTTTTAGTAGCTATGGTAATCGGTGTTGTGTACATTGTAATGTATATACTACGAAGTAATAGAACTCCTCCAACAATTACATGAGTTCCTCTTTCCAAAGAAATCCAAGGTGTATTACGTCCGATACATGTAAATAAATCACCTCTTCCCGCGATAGAAACAAACCCACTGTCCTCGTATGGTATACTGCAATCTGCAGTGAATGACATACTAACAGTACAAGAAGCTGCCCAATTCCTCCATAAATATCCCGGTACCATCCGCCGGTGGATTACCAGTAAAAAATTGAAAGCAAGAAAAATCCCAGCTGGTGGAACCGGAGTATTTGTTATTCTCAAAACAGATCTCCTGGAATTCTCCATAGGAAATATGGTCCGCGCTGAACGCGCCAAACAACATGCAAAAAAAGAAGCGAAGAAAATAATTCCCCCATCAAACCAGGAACCTCTTCTTATATAGCATCACTAATAATAGAAATATAGAAAGGACACAGCCCTACTATTTCGTCGCAAGCTGTCCACAGGCAGCAGCAATATCATCACCCATCGTTACCCGAATTGTATGTTGAATTCGATGTGACTCTAATACATCTGCAAACACTTGAATGGCCGCAAGAGATGACCGTTTGTACAAAATACCTACAATGGGATTGTAGGGAATTAAATTAATGTGGCTAAGCCGTATGTCCATGAGTTTTGCCAGTTTCTCTGCACACTCTCTTGTGTCATTCACTCCGTCAATTAATATGTATTCGTAACTTACACGTTTATTGGTTGTTTGTGCATATTCTTGAAACACCCCGAGCAATTCTTTCAATGGATTATTCTTGGCAATAGGCATCAGTTTTTCGCGAAGCGCTTGGTCCGGTGCATGGAGACTGAGTGCAAGTCTTCCTTTGTACCCATGTGCCAGTAATTTTTTAAGATTCTCTCTATGCCCTGATGTAGAGATGGTCATCCGGCGCTCGCTCATCCCCATCTTCTTTGGATTGGTTAACACCTCAAGTGCTTTCTCTACTGCATCGAGATTAAAAAGCGGCTCTCCCATACCCATAAATACCACATTACTTACCGCCTGTTGTTCTTTTTTCAACATCCGCGCAATATAGAGCACCTGATCAACTATTTCCTCTCCTGTCAGATTCCCCAAAAACCCCATGTATCCTGTTGCACAAAACACACATCCCACAGGGCAGCCGATCATCGAACTTACGCATACCGTGTTTCTCCCATCATCATGCCGCATGAGAACTGTTTCAAATTGTTTCCCGTCACTTCTCCTTTGGAACAAAAACTTCATTGTTCCCCCATCATGGGAACGCTGTTCCTTCACCAGTTCCAGTGTTGAAAACAAAAGTTCCTTTATCAGCTCTTCACGAAGTGCTTTCGGCCAGGTTGAGAGTGCGTCAAAAGAAGTAATGAACTCCTGATAGAACGCGCGGTTAAACTGTGCAGTCCGATACCCAGGGAGTCCATGATTTTTTGCAAATTCATCAATCATCGTCATTATGATATCACGAACAATTCACAACGTTTGGTAAATTGGCATGAATGGTGAAAAAACACCATATACACAATGTCATACATGCTTAATTCCTCTCATTGAGAATCATTCATAGTAATACATAGCAGCTCGTATTCACTATGGGATTGCAAGATATTGCAAGATGTTGCAAGATATTGCACACAGTCCATCCATTGTTTCATTCAGTTCTCCTTTCAGTCTTTTGTGCTACAATTTGGCATATATGTCCCGAAGACAACCTGGAATAATCAGATTCGTGAAGCTAGTGTTCTTACTTTCCCTTCTTAGTGTCATCGGCTATTTTGTTACCACACTCCTCCCTACAGAACCTGTCATCTCCCCACTCCCTCCAAATGAAAAACCTGCATCGAAACCATTTACGCTATTTTCCAAGAAAAAAAATCCTGAAGAACTCAAAAAAATGATCAAACAAAAAATAGCACTCACCTGGAAGAACTATTCCGTTTTGGTCGTGGATATCAAATCCGACTTCCGGGTTGCTATCAATGATGCGGTCATGTTTACTGCGGCCTCCGTCAACAAGATCCCCATCCTTGCAACTCTCTACATCGGTATCCAAAACAAAGAGATAGATCCTGAAAGCGTCATCACCATACAGGCTGAAGATATCCAGGATTACGGCACTGGTTCCATCCGCTATGACGGAGCGGGTTCCACATATACTGTCAAAACGCTTGCCCGCCTCATGATGCAGCAAAGCGACAACACGGCAGCCTACGTCCTTGCCAACCACATCGTGGGAATAGATAAAATCCAATCGCTTCTGAATGAGTGGGGTATGACCCAAACAGACATGGTGAATAACAAAACCTCAACCAATGATATATTCAAAATCATGGAGAAAATCTACGAAGGGAATATTGCAAATCCCGCCTACACGCAGGAAATGCTCGCGTTTTTCAAAGACACGGAATTTGAAGACCGAATCCCAGGACTTCTTCCGAAAGACGTCCAGGTCTACCATAAAATAGGATCAGAGGTGGGATATATCCATGATGTGGGGGTTGTTGTCGGGCCTACTGCCACCTACTATATAGGTATATTCACAAGTGACATCACGGATGAAAAGGAAACAGTCAAACTCATGGCTCAGGTATCCAAACTCGTCTATGATTACATGAAGTAAGTACTTCCCCCACCTCCACAGGCCTTCCCTTCAACCCTTCTCCCTTTACTTCTGAAGTTTTTTGGTTAAGGCAATCTTAAGCACCTCATCCATATGCTCGACAAAATGGAACGTCAAATCTTTAGTCACATCCTTGGGGATATCCTCTAGATCCTTTTTGTTGTTTTTAGGAAGAATGACCGTCCGAATACCAGCCCGGTGAGCGGCTATCACCTTTTCTTTCACTCCGCCAATTTCAAGTACCCGTCCCCGCAGCGTTGTTTCGCCGGTCATGGCCATGACACGTTTCACTGGAATTTTGGTAAATGCTGAGACAATCGCAGTTGTTATAGCCGCTCCTGCTGACGGGCCGTCTTTGGGAACTGCTCCCTCAGGTACATGTACATGGACATCGACTTTCTGAAAAAACTTCTCATTTAAACCAAAATCCTTATGCTTACTTCTGACGTAGGACATCGCAGCTGTTGCCGACTCCTTCATCACATCTCCTAATTGGCCAGTGAGGGTTAATGCTCCTCTCCCCGGCATCAAGGCTACCTCGATAAAAAGAATCTCTCCGCCTGCCTCGGTCCACGCCATACCAGTCGACATCCCGACCTCATCCTTTTTCTCGGCAAGCATTGAGGTGAACTTTGCTGGACCCAAATATTTGTGTACATCTCCGGGAAGGATATGGAATTCGTCTCTCTTCTTTCCGTTGTCTGCAATTTTTCTAGCGACTTTTCTATAAAGTCCTGCTATCTCCCGTTCCAAATTCCTGACTCCTGCTTCCCGGGTATACCGCCTGATAATCTCGTAGATTGCGGTATCTGTCATCTTCACTATCTTTTCCGGAACCCCGTGGACACTCCGCTGTTTTTCAACAAGATAGTCTTTGGCAATATGGAACTTCTCCACTTCCGTGTATCCAGGGAAATGGATAATCTCAAGTCTATCCCGAAGTGCAGGAGGAATCGTATCAAGGACGTTACAGGTTGTGACAAAAAATACATCAGATAGGTCAAACGGCACATCTAGATAGTGGTCGGAGAACGCATAGTTCTGTTCCGGGTCCAAGGCCTCAAGAAGCGCACTTGACGGATCTCCCCTAAAATCCGCTCCCACCTTATCAATCTCATCAAGCATGAAGACCGGATTTTTTGTCCCTGCTTGTTTGATGCCTTGGATAATGCGTCCGGGAAGCGCTCCCACATAGGTTCTTCTGTGTCCCCGAATTTCCGCCTCATCCCGGATCCCGCCCAAAGACATCTTGACGAATTTCCGTCCAATGGACCTGGCAATAGATTTCCCGATAGATGTTTTTCCGACCCCAGGTGGACCAACAAAACACAAAATGGTTGGAGAAGACTTCCGACCTTTCTTATCCCCACTTCCTAATGTAGGAGATTTCTTTCCCGCTTCCTTCTTTTCCTCTTCTTCCTCTTCCTTGTTTTTAAGTTTAAGTACTGCGAGGTATTCCAAGATACGCTCTTTAATCTTATCCAGTCCATAGTGGTCTTCGTTTAACACCTTTTCCGCGTCTTTAATCTGCACGTTATTGGGGGTTGCTATGCTCCACGGTAGTTCTATAAGCGTATCCAAATAGGTACGAACGTAGGATGTCTCTGGATTGTACTGGGACATCTGTGAAAGTCTTGATAGTTCCTTTTCTGCTTTCTTACGAACATCCTCAGACATCCCGGCTTTCTTGATTTTATCTGCGAGTTCCTTCACTTCCTTGTTCTCGTCGTTTTCCCCAAGTTCCTTTTCAATGGTCTTAATCCGCTCCCGAAGCACCTGTTCCTTGATGTTTTTATCAAACTTGGCCTGGGTCTTATTGGCAATATTCTGCTCCAGTTCCAATACCTTAACCTCACGGGAAAGATAGAAGGTCTCTTTGGATAAGCGTTCCTTGACCGAGTTCATCTCGAGTAGTTCCTGGCGTTCACTCGGCTTCAAATCCAAAATACTTGCCAGTTGGTACGACAAGGTTAGCGGCATGGTGCCACTCATAATATTCATGAACGTAAGGAAATCTATGGTTTTCCCCAACTTCACTGCAATCCGTAGTTGGGTCGTCAGGTGGTTAAACAGTGCCTTTGACTCTTCGTCTTCCTCAACAGTATCCATGCGCTCGTACCCGCGGGCAACAAAAAACGGTTCAACTGCTTCAAAGGTCCCAATCTCAACTTTCACGAGTCCTCGAACCAAGGCATTTATTTCTCCTTCGTTTTTGAGCATCTGCACGACTTCTCCCATAACCCCAATGCTATACAGATCTGAGGGAACTGGATCGTTGATATTTTGGTTTCGTTGCATCACAAATAACACTTTTTTCCCGGTGTTTTGTGCGGCTTCAATAGCGGCAACTGACCGCTGTCTTCCGAAGGTTAAAATCATCTCGGTATTGGGAAAAACAATCCCGTCCCGGATGGGAACAACCGGCAATAAAAATTCTTTTGGTTGAAGTGTATCTGTCATGGTATCACGATATTAGCACTCAAGTATACTAACTGCCAGAGCCAATGTCAACTCACTTGAGTTGGGCAACAACCAGCTCTACTTCCGCTGTCGGGATGGGGCGCAGGTACAACGGATCGTTTTCGAGGCTAATTTCACGTTCTTCAGAGGTAGGTAAAGCAGTTTCAAAAAACACACCAACAGGTATTTTATCTCCCCAAAGCCGAGCAACTTCAATGGCTGCGAGTCTATCAGCCAATTTTTCTCCTGTAATGTTCACATTTTGTACTCGTTTTCTGTACCACTCATAGGTGTGGACTTTATCAAATGTCACACAGGGTTGTAAAACATCCACAACGGAAAATCCTTTGTGGGAAATTGCTTTTTGGATTAAATCCGTGATTCCCGGAATGTCTCCGGCAAATCCGCGGGCCGCAAAAGTGCCGCCAGCTAGAATAGAAAGGGTAGAGGGATTAAACGGCGGATCAACAACACCAGCTGGCGTGGATTTCGTCAGAAATCCAAGTTCCGCTGTCGGTGAAGCCTGACCAGTCGTTAGCCCATACACTTCGTTGTTGTGGACAATAACCGTAATATTGGGGTTTCGCTTTGCTGCATGGATGAAATGATTTCCGCCTTCCCCAAGGCAATCCCCGTCCCCAGATACAACGATGACCTGAAGATTGGCATTAGCGAGCTTCAATCCCTGTGCAAGTGGAATAGCGCGTCCATGCAGTCCCTGTACGCCATACACATGCATCCAGTCCCGCATGTTTCCGTGACATCCGACCCCATAGACAATGGCCACCTGTTCACGAGGAATGGCAAGATTCGTGATGGCATTTTTCAATGCCATCCAGATACCAAAATTGCCGCAACCCGGGCACCATGTTGGTTTTATAGCTGTTGTAAATATATCTGCCATATAATTATTTCCCTGCTCCTTTTGCCTTCATCACTATCTCCTCGACTGTCCATTGCCGTCCGTCATATTTCGTCCATACCTCTTTTATCGATATCCCTGTTGCCTCTTTAATGACACTGGCAAGTTGTCCGGTTGCGTTTTGTTCAACACATACCAATTGCTTTTCTTTTGATAGGAGTTCCCCAACCCCAACCGGCACTGGATACACCCATGCAAAATGGATGTGCTTCACTTTCTTTCCTGCTTTAGAAAGTATTGGCATTGCTTCCCTGATTACTCCCTTTATTGATCCAAACGTCACGAACGTAATGTCTGCGTTGTCATCGCCTGAGACAATTGGTTGGAGCGCAGCCTGAAGAATCGTTTGCAATTTCTTTGCTCGTTTGTCAACCTGGGCAACCCGAACTCCTGCTTCCTCGGTCGTATACCCGTCCTCTTCGTGCTCATAGGAATTGGCAATATATTCACCGTTCTTCATCCCAGGAAGACTTCTTGGAGAAACGCCTGTTTTTGTATCAACGCTGTAGCGTTTAAAAACCGGTGTATCGTTCAAGTCACTCGCATTCACCGTTGTTGTTACGGCGACCTCCTTTATGTCCTTTACAACAGATGCTGACAGTTGCCATTGGGTTTCATTGAGATATTTATCCGTAAGGATAATAACAGACGTCTGGAATTCGTCTGCTAAATCAAATGCTTTTTTAGTCAGGGTATACCCTTCCTCAACATCACCTGGAGCCAAAACAATCTTTGGGAAATCTCCGTGCCCTGCATGGATTGCCATATGGAGTTCTCCTTGCTCTGTCCAAGTTGGCATGCCTGTTGCTGGTCCTGGTCGCATCCCAAGATCAATAACGAGTGGCACTTCCATAATGCCGGTCATGGATACGGCCTCGACCATTAAGGCAAACCCTCCGCCGGATGTGGCCACCATGCTCCGGGCACCAGCTAGTGACGCACCCACTGCCATATTTACTCCCGCAATCTCATCTTCTGGTTGTTTATAGACGATATTGAATTTCTTGGCATTATCGTTAAAAAACGGAATCAGGGCGTTTATTGGGGTCATCGGGTAAATGGCTGCAAATTTCATGCCTCCTGCTATTGCTCCGAGTCCGACTGCCTCGCTAACATTCATAAGGAGTTTTGGATCCGTAATCTCACCGACTGCAAGTGCATGTGACGTAACTGAGGCAAAATTGGATTTTGCGTAATTATATCCTTCTTCCGCAATTTTGATGTTTTCATTTATCACTGCCTCGCCTTTTTTGGCAAACATATCTTTAATAACAGCAGTCAGAAACGACAGTTCTTTCCCGAGAAATACCATGGTTGCCCCTAGGGCAATCGTATTTCTCATGACTGCATCGCCATCTCGTTTTTTCACAAGCTCAGTAAGTGGAATGGCAACTAAGGTCACTCCTGTCCCCACCTCTTCCTTTTTCCATTCGTAGTCTTTCGGATCAAACATAACAATTGCATCAGAAGCGAGTTGTTTCTTGTGAAACTCAACAGTCTCTTTGTTTAGAGCAACCAGAATATCTACCGATGCTTTGGGTGCAAAAATCTCTTTTGATGCAATTCTGAGGGATACAAAATTATGACCACCTCTAATAAGGGACGGATATTCGTTTGAGGTAATAATGCCGTAGCCGTTTCTGGAGCAGGCTTTCGTAAGCATTGCGCCAGCTGCGTTAATGCCGAATCCCGCTTCTCCACCAATTGCCCAGGTACAATCTTGAATCATATTATGGAAAAATTTGTCTCCCTGTTATGTCATCAACAATTTTTATGGCCGCAACCGGACACCCTTTGGCTGCATCCACTAAGGCCTGATCCGATTCTTCACCTGCTGTATCCAAAAGAATTGCTTTTGCTTCTTTGTCCAATACATATGCCTTTGGGGCAAGCGTAATGCAGGTAGCAGCGCCAATACACGCGCTTCTGTCAATGGTTATTGTATAGTTTCTGACCTTCATCGTTGTTTTTGCTGTATCCATATAGTTTGTATTATACCGTATTATTCATAGCTTTTTGAATAACCTCAAGAGGTAAAACAGCGCATTTGATTCGTGATGGAGTAAGCGTGGTCCCTAAAAGCGTAATTATGTCCTTAGTTTTTAATTTTTTTGCCTGTTTCGCTGTCTTTCCGATAAGGGTGTCCGTAAGCATTGAGGCTGATGCCATACTGATGGCACACCCGCTTCCGGAAAATCCTATGTCCATAATTTTTTTGGACTTCTTGTCGATATACATCTCCATGGTGATCGTGTCACCACAGGACGTATTGTACAGGGTTGCTGCATTCGTCTTATTGGTAATCACACCAAAATGGTGCGGATGTTTGTAGTGGTCCAATATGAATTCCCTGTACATGTCCATAGATGTTACCTGAATATCCTGATTACTTTCTGAATTCCAACAACTAATGCGTCAATATCCTTCTTTGTTGTATATATATAAAAGGAAGCGCGGCACGTGGCTCCTATCCCTAAATGCTCATGCAAGGGCATGGCGCAGTGGTAGCCAACCCTGATACAGATATTGTCCTCATTTAACAGTTGGGCTATGTCATGCGGATGAACTCCTTTGATATGAAAGGCAATCACCCCTCCACGTTTTTTTGCGTCACTTAGACCAAATATCGTCACACCTGGAATTTTCTTTAACTTTCCAAGCGCATATGCCGTCATGTCCATCTCATGCTTACGGATATTTTTCATTCCCAGTTTCAATAAATACGAAACTGCCGCTCCCAAGCCTATGGCTCCTTCAATATACGGCGTGCCTGCTTCAAACTTATGCGGCACGTCATTAAATACTGTTTCTTTCTCATGCACTTCCCGTATCATGTCCCCACCATAGAGAAACGGCGGCATAGCATCCAAGGTTTTTTTCTTTGCCCACAAAACACCGATGCCGCTCGGACCCAGCATCTTATGCCCAGAAAACGCGACTGCGTCAGCTCCCCAAGACATAACATCAACACTGAAATGCGGCACTGCCTGTGCTGCATCAACAATAACAAAACACTCTTTGTTTAGTTTTTTCACAGTCTTCACAATTTTTCTTATATCCAAGATGGTTCCCATCACATTGGATGCTGCTGTTATGGCGCATATTTTTGTGTTTTTGGTAATTAGCGTTTCCAGATCCTTAAGATTCAGTTCCCCATCTGTTCCCACCTGCCAGATCCGGAACTCGCACCCGTTTTTTATTGCATACTGTTGCCATGGGACAAAATTCGCATGGTGTTCCAAAATGGTCGTGACCATGCTATCGCCTTTTTTCACATGGTAGGGAAGATATGCGTAGGAAAGAAGACTAAGCGATTCATCCGTATTTTTGGTAAATACGACTTCTTCTGGTTTGGCATGAATAAACGCTGCGACTACTTCCCTTGCATGTTCATATGCAGCTGTAGCTTCTTCAGAAAGCGTATAGATACCCCGAAATACATTGGCAGTAAACTTTGTATAGTAATCATTCACGGCCTCAATCACCTGGGTAGGCTTCAGTGAAGTTGCGGTTGAGTCCAGATAGACAATTGGTTTTCCGTTAATTTTTCTTGAAAATATCGGAAAATCTTTTCTGATTTTATCAACGTTTATCATATGAGATGTATGTCATTATACATACTTTTCTGCATTTTCAAATCAGGAAATTGCAATACCACATTGTCAATAAACCCACGCACTATCATCTCATGCGCCTGCTTCCTCGAGATTCCTCTACTTTCAAGATACAGGAGTTCGTTTTCGGGAATCGGCTTAGCTGTTGCACCATGAGTACATTTGACATCATTATTCAATATCTCAAGAATCGGAGTCGTTCGGATGTGGGCAGTATCCCCCAAAAGCATGGTTTCATTTCTCTGATATGCATCTGATCCGGATGCCTGTTTTTCAATCCGCACTGTTCCTTCAAACGTCACTCTTGTTCCATCCGGCACAACAGACTTAACAAGAAGCGTGCTTGTTGTATTTGTGTCTGCATGCTTCTGAACCGTACGGACAACGATATCGGTATGGGGTTTGGGGACAACAAGTCCGACAACATCCGCTCTACTCAGTCTTCCTGTAAGTGTAATGTCCAGATCAAAGGAACAGGTGGAAAAAAACACTAACCGAAGCGTTTCTTTTTCCGAAACAACATATGTTTTCTTTTTTCCGGGCGTATTGATAATTAGGTATTTTGCCTTTTTTTCCATACTTACCCCACTGATCCCTGCATCTGTAAACCAATAAGCCTGTTGAGTTCCACTGCATATTCCAATGGAAGTTCCTTGACAATGGGCTCGATAAAGCCATTTGCAATCATGGACTGCGCCTCACCGCCACGTATACCCCGACTCGTAAGATACAGAAGCTGTTCGTCACTAATCTTTGATACCGTGGCCTCATGCTCCATGCTTCCTGAATTTTCTTGGATATCCATGGTCGGATAGGTATCTGAACGCGACAAGTCGTCAATAATGAGCGCGTCGCACACAACCCTGCTTTTGGCGTCTTTTGCCCCATGTAACATTTTCACTAGCCCCCGATATGATGTCCTTCCGCCTGACCGACAAATGGATTTGGAAATGATTTCCGATGTGGTTTCCGAAGCAACATGAACTGCCTTTGCCCCTGCATCCTGGATTTGGCCAGCTCCAGCATAGGCAATAGATAACACCTGGCCTCTGGCTTTCCTGCCAACCAGATACATGCTTGGATATTTCATGGTGAGCTTACTCCCAAGATTTCCGTCCACCCATTCCATGGTTCCTTCTTCCTCCACCCATGCGCGTTTCGTCACGAGGTTATACACATTCGTACTCCAATTTTGGACTGTCGTATACCGAACCCGCGCTCCTTTTTTGACTATAACCTCAACAACCGCGCTATGAAGCGAATCTGTTGAATATATGGGAGCAGTACAGCCTTCAGCATAATGCACAAAGCTTCCTTCATCGGCAATAATAAGCGTTCGCTCAAACTGCCCCATGTGTGCCGCATTAATCCTGAAATATGCCTGGAGCGGCAATTCTACCTTCACGCCTTTGGGCACATAAATAAATGACCCGCCGGACCAAACAGATGAATTAAGTGCTGCAAATTTATTGTCTCCGGGAGGTATCACAGTACCGAAATACTTCCGGACGAGCTCTGGGTACTTATGTACCGCCGAGTCCATGTCTAGAAATATGACGCCTTTTTTCGTTAGTGTTTTCTGTACACTTTTATAGACAACCTCGGATTCGTATTGTGCGGAAACGCCTGACAAAAACTTCTTCTCCATCTCAGGAATCCCAATCTTGTCATACGTTTCTTTGATATCTTTCGGAAGTTTTTCCCACGTCGCTGCCTGGCTTTCAATGGGCTTGAGGTAATAATAGAAATCATTAAACGTAAGCTTGGATAGACTCGGTCCCCAACCAGGCATGCTTTTTTTCATAAACACATCAAAGCTTCTCAACCTAAACATCCGCATCCAACTGGGTTCCTGTTTCTGAAAAGCAATATCCTCAACAATAGCCTGACTTAATCCTTTTTTGGATTTATAGGCGTGCACATCAGCCGAATGAAAGCCAAATGCATATGATGGACTGGGAAGACTGAGTGTATCCATATTATCAAAGCCCCACGTACCCCTTTTGTTCTATACGTAACACTAGTTTCCTGTCGCCTGTCTTAACCACTCTCCCCTGAGCTAATACATACACCACATCAACAGGAATATAGGAAAGAAGCCGTTTATAATGGGTTATCATGATAACGCCAGTGCCTGCTTTCTTCAGCTTGTTTATCCCGTATGCAACAACTTTGAGAGCATCGACATCCAAACCCGTATCAATCTCATCAAATATCGCAAACTTGGGTTTTAGGACCAATGCCTGCAGGAGCTCAATCTTTTTCTTTTCTCCTCCTGAAAATCCGTCATGTATACTTCGCTCCAGAAGCATCTTATCTATCCGTAATTCCTTGGCATGTTTCCGCAACATAGTCATAAACAGCCGAATAGACATCGCACCATGAACTGCCTGATAGGCTGTTCTTAGAAGATTAACAACTGTAACGCCTGGAATAGCGACTGGGGACTGGTATGAAAGAAATATCCCGAGTCTTGCACGTGCATCTGTTGATAGGTCATGTATGTTTTTCCCATCCAACTGTATCTTCCCCTCTGCTTTATACTCAGGACTCCCCATAAAAACATATGCCAGTGTTGATTTCCCGCTTCCATTGGGGCCCATGACCGCATATACCTTTGAGGAATCAAACAAAAGGGATACATCATGAAGGATTTCCTTTCCTTTGATGGTTTTGGCAGTTAACTTTGATATAGAAAGTGTTGAGGATTTCATATCAGGCATCCTTTTTTATCAGTTGGTCAATAGTAATATTTGAACAATACGTGCTAAATGCATTAGAGATAAGGTGCCTGATTTTCTGGGGTATGCAGTTTGGTGCAAGCGGACATACACGGGATGAGCCGGAAATCATTTCTTTGTCTTTCTGTCCAACTGCTTGAAGGATATCCAATACTGATATGGCTGATGGATCTTTAGCAAGTATGTATCCACCACCTGCGCCTTCTTTGCTGTCGATGATTTCAGAGTGCCTGAGAAGACGGGCAATCTTTTTTAGAAAAAGGAGGGATATACCGTGTTCCCGGGATATATCCGACAAAGGCACACGCGCATCAGGCTCCGATGCGATAGATGAAACAATTAGGATAGCTACTTCCTCACCGCGTGTAAGTTTCATAACTGATACCTATATAGTATCAGTTTAGAAAGAAATTGCAAGATTACAGACTATCCCCAACCCTGTCGTTTTTGCCCATAAGGACTTCATGAACCCCCTGCATCCTGAGGATAAACCATTCCTGGTTATGTCCCGGGTGTTTATCAAATGATATAAAATGTTCTGCGCTTTTCCTTTGCGACACGTGACAGAGAAGGGCTTTGCCTTTGACGAGTTTTGTATCTTTAATATCAATAACCGTCGTGACAAACTTATCAGCTGTCCCTCGCACTGGCAGACCATACGATTCTTCCGCAATCTGTTTGGATTTCTGCAGGAACCCGACAACGCTTGTCGGCATACAGACATAATAGAGCTTGGGATCTTTATTCTCAGGATCTACATCTCCAAATGCCCGCTTGAACGCGTCTTCTTTCCAAACATATCCCCGGCCTTTCCTATCAGTCAGACCGTTTTTTATATCCTCAAGCGTCTCTGTATATTTCTGGAATGCAAACGTCGTTGCATAACATACTTTCACATGATCAGGATGGTTTGTTATCCCGGTCGTGTCATGCGTAATGACAACATCAGGCATATAACTTTCCATCTTTTTGACAATCAAATCCTCAAGCGTTCCCGGTGAAACAGATTTCAATCCGCTATCAGGATACTCCAGAAACTGGATATGTTGAATGTCTAGCAATTTTCCCGCCTGTTCCACCTCGCTTTTACGAACTATGCCCAACTCTTCCTTTTCATATGGCTTTTCGCCATTATCCACCCCTGCTTCACCGTTTGTCGCAAGGATAAGCTCCACGTGCCACCCGAGCTTCGCATACATAGCGACCGTTCCTCCAACAAGGAAGGATTCATCATCTGGATGGGCAAAAACAAGAAGCATCTTCTTCATCGTGGTACAATTCTATCATGAATACCATTCCTATCGTATATACGGATGACTGGAAAGACTATGCACTTCTTGATTCAGGCGCGGGAGAGAAGTTGGAATCGTTTAACGGATACATCATGATCCGTCCTGATCCGCGAGCCATCTGGGGCCATAAACTGCCGCAGTCTATCTGGGACAATAGCGATGCGACATTCATACGGACTGACAGTGAGCACGGCGATTGGAAGATACAAAAACAAACACCTAACCCTTGGACATTAACGTATCACGACCTAACATTCAAACTCCATCCAACGGATTTCAAACATGTCGGCATATTCCCTGAACAAGCAACGAATTGGAACTGGATTCAAAAACAGATAACAGCAAATGGTTCACAAACAACAGTCCTCAATTTATTCGGGTACACGGGTGCTGCAACAGTGAGTGCGTGCAAAGCCGGGGCAAACGTCACCCATGTTGACAGCTCCAAGCCGTCAATCACCTGGGCACATGAAAACTGTGACGCTAATTCCATACCACCCACACAAACACGATGGATTGTCGAGGATGCTAATAAATTTGTGCTCAGAGAAACAAAACGGGAAAGTTCCTACACAGGCATCATCCTTGATCCTCCACGGTTTGGGCATGGAGCAAATGGAGAGATCTGGAAACTAACGGAAGATCTTCCAAAGCTTCTCTATGGAATTAAAAAAATCCTCAAACCAACAAACTCATTTATCCTATTAAATGTCTACACTGCTGATCTGTCTCCACTTAGCATTCAAAATCTCATGGATAGCGTATTTTCTGATATGAATGGCACGTGCGAGATGGGAGAACTTGCAACCATCGAGAAAGGTTCACAGCGTTTCCTTCCGCAAGGAATAGTTGCCAGATGGAAAAGTAATTAAAGAAACTTCTTGGAAAGCGTGGCTATTAACGCTCCGGATACTGCCCCAAGAATGGGTCCCCAGATAACTTCCAATATTGTTATTTCCAATCCCCAATTGTTGATGAGCGAAAAATTAACAAGCCCGTATACGGATATGGCAAGAATCCCTCCAATTGAACCCATAAGCGCGGCTTCCATGGGCTTTGGATGTCCCTGGGTCTTGTACAACACAACAAACATGATCGATGCAACTACCAATAGTTGAGACAGAATTCCCGGAAGAAGTTGGAGCGCTATTTTCCCATCCACCATCCTAGCAACCGGCGTAAACCATTCCCCGTACCAACGCCCGAAAATAACCAAATGCCAAAGCGCATCAATAACGCTTGTCCCTACAAAAGAAAGGAGATAGACCACAAACATATTCATAGGTTTACGCTAGTGTACCACTTCCCCTAAAAAGGACAACAACTCCATGTGCCGCAGGTCCGACATGCACAGTAAGTGACGGTGTAATCGTTGTATCCATCCGCTTCGTGTCCATTTGTCTTCCCGGTAAATTTTCCCATAGATATTCAGTTTCATGGGATAGACTTTGTTTACTTTCTTTCGGCCCTGAAATTGTACCCGTTGGGCTTGTGGTAAATATGACTTGTTCCACGACCCGTCCTCCTCCAACCGTATCAATTGCCTCAATTAATCGTTCCATTCCTTGTTTTCTGGTTCTTGCCAGTCCATGATTTACTGGTGTATTATGGTCCATCTCAACAACAGCCTTTAATCCTGTTATTTTCAGTAATTGTTTTGTCATGTTATTCCCAAGTCTGCCTCCTTCAATTGCAAATTCAGGTTTAAAAAGAAATGCAAAGACTGCAACCCGATGTTTCATTGATTTCATTTCCCTCATGATTTCATCCACTCCAAACCCTTGTTTGGCTAATTCCAATGCATGTCCTGCCATAATCCCCGTTCCGTCAAACACTGTTTGAGAATCAAGGTGATGTGCTTTGCCCGGATACTCCTGTTGGGCAATAAAAATTGCATTTTTGTATCCTTTGCTAAATTCAGTCCCAACTGATATATGAAGGACATCTGTAATCTTCTCTTGCAACAATGCGATTTCATACACCTCTGCTATTTTATCCGGTCCTGGCGCCGCGGTTGAAAGGTGAGTTCCTTTAGTCAATTCCTCTACGACAAATTGCGGAGAAATCCCTGAATCCTGCCAGGATGATCCATGATCGTTATTCACAAATGGATTGGTCACAAACAGTTTATGGTTTGTGGTTCGAAGCTCCCGGCTAACTAAATCAGTGACAATGGCCACATGTTGTTGCTCTTTTGAATGCATAATATATTCCTTTGAGCAGGTCGAAAGCCATTGTAACAATGTATTTAAGGGACCGTCAATACGAAATAGTTCAGTTGTGTTTTAGGAAAATCCGTGTATGATAGAAAACATATGAAAAAAGAATTTCTTATCTCACTTGTACTCGTTGTTATTGTCGGGGGTGCAATCATATGGAATATGCAGCCAAAAACTGCTCTGTTACCAGAGGCACCTTCCACTCCTTCCCAACCTACAGGCATTCCATCTGCCACAGCACCGCAACTGATAACAGTGGACGAAGTAAAAAAACACGCAGTTGAATCAGATTGTTGGGTCATCGTGAATAATACTGTTTATAATGTAACTACATACATCCCAAATCATCCTGGAGGACCACAACAAATTATTCCTCTCTGCGGTGGTGACGCAACAACAACATTTACAACAAGAAATGGAAAAGGCCTACATCCCGAAAAGGCACAGGCCACTCTGAATTCAATGCTCGTGGGGCCGCTTACTCAATAACCATATGAGGAATGCTCACATCTATCTCTTCTCAAAAAGAATCCATCGACTGCTTGTGGTACTCATCATTCTTCTCACACTTCCCATGAGCATCACGGGATATATGATGAGAGAAAACAAATATTTTCCTTTTGATCCACTTGCAATCCGGATGATCCACAGAACAGTAAGTATATATTTCACCGGTGTCCTCGGAGGAATGTCCCTCACTGGACTATACATGTTCATCTTCCCCTATTTTGGGAAAAAACAGGAAGTAGAAAAAAAGTAAATTAACGATTATTTCAGCGTATATTCCTTATCCGGTAGTGTTCCTTCATACCGGAGTTTCCCACCCTCAATCGTCATGGATTTAACATAGGTTCCAGGAAACTTTGCTATCCGATCCTCAAGATATGTTTCCACCCGATTCATATATTCATTGATAAGTGCAGACGGTATGGGTACCGAACCAATTTGTGCTGCTCTAACAGAAAAGTTCTCCAGTTTATTTTCCGTTATCCCTCCACCAACTTTGATGTAAAACGTCGGATTCCCTTCAAATGGCACGTATGATTTTATTTTATCCGCCTCATCCCGTTTCATCCCACCTGTTCCCATCAAATAGTCGGATAGTGAGCGGGTGTTCATGTTTCCCGATAATTCCGCAGTCCCGTCTTCATTTAACCGGATTTGTACGTTGGTAAAAGGCAAATACTTCCATGACGCGTACTGAGCAAACGCACTGAAATCTTCCGAGGTAAATGTATTATTCACTTCATGACTTCCTGCATATGAAATAATTCCTTTGCCTCCATCTGCAAGCACATCATGTTTCACTCCAGACTTCTTCTCCATGGAAATAAAATCCGCTTCACTAAACCGAACCCCTAAATCTTTTGCCATTGGGGTTCCGATTAACCCAAATGCATAGACACCATATCCAATACCCATTAACAATACGATGAGAATAATTATCAATGTTTTCATAGATGCCTCCGCATGTATCATGAAATAACCGTGCAAAAAATGCAATACCCTATGGTACAATGAACCCAGTATGCCTTTGATATTTTCGGTTCTTACATTTCTCTCGACACTTCTTGGTGGACTTGTTGCACTCAGACACAAAAATAAAATCCATCTCATTTTGGGATTTACAGCCGGGGTTCTTTTATCTGTTGTCGCATTTGAAATACTCCCTGAAATCATCCAACTTGTGAACGCTCTATCTGTTGATCCGATGTATCCGATGATTGCACTTATTGTCGGATTTATGATGTTCCATATGCTCGAAAAACTCCTAGTTATGCACTATGCCGAGGAAGAGCATTATCACGAACATAAACACCCAGTTGTTGGAATTGCATCGGGACTCGCTGTTGCACTTCACGCATTCTTTGACGGAGTAGGCATTGGACTCGGGTTTCAAATCTCGCCGGAAATTGGCATCTTTGTCGCCCTTGCCGTCATTGCCCATGATTTCTCTGATGGACTTAATACCGTCACCATCGCACTTCTTAATAAAAATACCCAAAACAAAGCCGTGCTTCTCCTTCTTTTAGTTGCGGTTGCTCCGGTTCTGGGAATATTTTCAACACAATTTTTCACCCTTCCTCCCAGCATGCTTCTTTTGTACCTAGGGTATTTCTCAGGATTTCTCATCTATATCGGTGCATCGGATATCCTTCCTGAAGCACACAGCAAGCATTCATCAATATCAACGATTCTTATGACAACCGTGGGAATTCTTCTTATCTTTTTTGTCAGTCAGCTAACCCGTTAACTGATGTGAAGAATAGTGTAGGTAATTTTCCCACGGGGCGCATCAACAATCACAATATCCTGAATTTTCTTTCCCATGAGTGCTTTTCCAAGCGGAGAAATATAGGAAATTGTATGGTGTACTGGATCGGATTCATATCCACCAACAAGCGTATACGTATTTTCTTTTAAACCGTCTGTTACAGTAACCGTGCACCCGATGTCCACAAATCCCGTATGAGCAGTTTGTACAATTTTCCCAAGACGGATAAGTTTTTCCAGTTGTCTCAGTCTAGCATCAAGTGTCGAAAGTCTAGCGCGCGACGCTTTGTAATATCCGTTTTCAGACAAGTCGCCCATTTCCCGAGCTTTCCGAAGATGGTCAACCGCTTCCGGCCGTTGACTCGTGAGTTTCTTTTTTTCTTCAAGAAGTTTTGCATACCCATCCTGGGTAAACGGGATACGACGCGGCGTTGGAACAAACGTTTTTATCATGCGTGTTTCATATCTGACAACACCTGGTTTGAGTGGATGAGGGGATTTACGTTCTCATACACTTTTTTAATATTTCCCACAGGGTCAATAAGCGTTGTCGTCCGTTTGACGCCTTCAAATGTCCGACCCATGAATTTCTTTTCTCCCCATGCGTGATATGCCTTAATAACATCTGTTGATTCATCACTTAATAAAGGGAAATTCAAATGGTATTTCTCCGCAAATTTCTTATGTGAGGCAACACTGTCTTTTGAAACTCCTAATATGACAACACCCAGTTTCTTGAAATCTAAAGCGCTATCACGAAAATTACACGCCTCCTTGGTACATCCCGGAGTATCGTCCTTGGGATAGAAATAGAGAACCACCCACTTCCCTTTATACTGGGTAATTGTGTGAGCCACACCGTCTTGGTCAAGTAACGTAAACAAAGGTGCTTTCATAATGGTTACCGTACTAACCCCAACGGCATATACCATTCCAATGGCTTTTTGCAAACAGGACATGTTTTCGGAGGTGTGTTTCCCCGATGGATGTATCCGCAGTTCACACACTTCCATTCATATTCCGTATCCTGATCATAAAGTTTTTTGCTGTCCAATTGTTTTGCTAAAATGATGTATCGTTCCTCATGCTTTTCTTCAACTTTCTTCAGATTCCCAAACAGACGTGTTGCCTCTATGTCACGTTCTGATATTGCGATCTTTTCGAAATCTGGATACATGGTCGTCCATTCGTATTTCTCACCTTCTGCAGCCATCTTGAGATTGTCGACTGTGCTTTTGGAATAGGCATGGATATCCAGGGTGATATTCGGAGCGGATACAGTGCCTTTTATCAGCTCAAAAAGCTCCTCTGCATGTGCTCGCTCGTTATCCGCAGTCTCTTCAAAAACTCGGGCTATCCACTCAAGCCCTTCTTTCCTAGCCATTTTCGCAAATGCGAAATATTTATTCCGCGCCTGACTTTCGCCGGCAAAAGCCTTGAGCAAACATTGTTGAGTTTGAGATGATGTGTTCATAATGGTTCTATTATACATTAATATGACAACTACAATTACATAACAAGAAGCACTCCTATAAAACTGACGACCGCACCAATAACTTTTTTCAGGTAATCCGAACGTTCGCCTAAAAATATCATAGAAAGCAGTACGGTAAGAATTGTTGATGTTTGGTTAAGGGGCGCAATTTGAGACGCATTTTTTCCGACTTGGTAGGCTAAAAATATTGAAATTGCAGCTCCGGAATAAATAACTGCAAGAACGAGTAGCTGCATCAGATTTTGTTTTTCAAAAATCAATTTCATTGCTTTTGTTGATTTCGGATACAATGCCCACACAACCAAAGCAGGGACAATAAATGCAAGCGTCAAATACGAAGGAACATCAAACGACGATACGATAAAAACGTCATTGGTAAACGCAGCGCCCATCACAACAGCTGCAAGAAGAGCCGTCCATATACCGCCACCAATAACAATCTTTTTTCGTTTCCAAGAGACAAGGATAATACTTGAAATAATAAGCACTGTTCCTAAAAATTGTTGCAATGAAAACGATTCTTTTAGGAAAATGACCGCACCGATAACAATCCACAAAGTCCGAGACGCAAATATAATAGTAAACTCCGACGCATCAATTGTTTTTAGTGCCTTAAACACAAGTGCATTCCCTAGTCCGTACAGGAGAGCCATAAGAATAAGGTTAGGAATAAACGGAACTAAATTTGGAAGATTAAACCCTTTGATACACGCATACGTTCCCGTAAGAATTCCAACTAAGAGTTGGAAAACAATTGAGAAGGCAATCGGATCGCTATTTTTCCCCTTCATCAAAACCCGTTGCAATACAACAGCTATAGCATTTGTTATGGTTGCTAACGCAACAAGGATCTGCCAGCTCATAAATCCATTCGTTCAGTTTTTATATGTTTTTTGTATCCAAATATTTTTGATTAGCGGAAGCGAAAGCGTTGAAAGAAAAAATCCTATTGTCGGAACAATTGCATTTAACCAAGGATCTGGAACACTGATAACCTGAAGATAAAACCCGATAGCGATATATGTACATCCCATCAAAATTGTTTTTCGAACCCAACTCATTTCCCATCTCTTGTCAAATTCCACCCGCTTATTCCGTTCCTCAATGACTGCTATTCGTTTTTCCAATTCCTGAATGGTCGCCATATATTTACTTTTCAACAATCTCAATTGATGTAACCTTTACCGGATCAATTGGTGTTGATCCCTCACCGCCCGGCCTGGTCGGAGCTGTAGCTATCTTATCAACAATTTCAATTCCTTTGGTCACTTTCCCAAAAATAACATAGTTTTTCGGAAGTTTGTAATCTTTATGCATGATAAAAAACTGGCTCCCATTGGTATTTGGTCCTGCGTTTGCCATGGCGATCGTTCCTCTTAAATATTCTCCACTAAACGGCTCGTCTGCAAATGAATACCCCGGTCCACCTGTTCCATTACCGCTTGGGTCTCCTCCTTGAATCATGAATCCACTAATCACCCGATGGAAGATGGTGTTTTTGTAAAATCCTTTCCGGGACAGTGCAACGAAATTGTTGACTGTGATTGGTGTTGCACTTGCTGTAAGTGAAACAGTAATATCTCCCGCACTTGTTGTAAGCACTGCTTCATACGATTTCTTTGTATCTATTTCCATAGGATATGGCCCCTTCTCAACAGCTTTCGCTATCGGTGTAACTTTTTGTACGGTTGTCTCCTCTGTTGTTGGCGTCTCCACCTCTTCGCCGAAGGATTTCTCCGGTTTGGTATCCTCGGTCTTTAATGATATGGTAGTTTCTCCTAGCACTTCTTTCGGCACTTCAACCGGTCTTGTCTTAAACCACACCGCAACTCCTCCGAGGATAAATGCAATAAGAACAAAACGAATGCTCATCTTTTTTATCATGGTGTAAGTATAATACTTCTTGGCTCACGTGGAAATGATATATTATATTGAACAGCATGCAAGGATGTCCCCCTATGAATTCCGCTATCATTGCACAGATCTTCACAAATCTATATATTATCTTGTACTGTTTGAATTTCTCGAGAACAACAATGAATACATGAATATGCTTCCAAAACAACAACCCAGACTGCTAATCTTTCATACAGAATGCGTTCATCTTCGCGGTGGAGAAAAGTATATATATGAATTAACAAAAAGAATATCGAAAAAACGCCCCGTTGTTTTATTTGTTGAAGACATCAGTGACTATTGGAAAGAAAAATATACGTCCTGCCACATCTCCATCCATAAGCTCTGGAAGCCCAAGCATGCATACTGGGCGCTTCTACCAATATCTTTCATGATCAATATGCTTGTATCCAAAAAACGTGTTACTCCCAGTGATATTATATTTGCTACTAATTTTCCCGTTAATCTTCTTGCCTCGTTTCTCTCTAAAAAAACTATTATGTTTTGTTTTGAACCATTAAGCATATTTTACGATCAATTCAGGATACAGTCGGCTTCGTTCAAAGAACGTATCTTTCTGCTTGTAGAAAAATTTATGTATGAACCTTTTGATCACCTCGCAATTCACCGCGCTCAGACTCTTGCCACATTAAATTCTACTGTTGGGGCATCTGTGACGTATAGATATCAAAGAACTCCTGATATATTCATTCCAAACGGTGTAGATATGAATTTTTTTTCGCCAACAGCGCATCCTAGCATCAGTAATTCTCAGAAAAAACTTTTTGTCCTCGGCCATAGTACTGATTACACTATCCTAAAAGGAACAGAGTTACTTCTTCGTGCACTTCCCTTGGTTGTCAAACTATACCCATCTGTTCGTCTTGTTATTTCAGACAGCGTCCCAAATATAACTATGCAAGAGCACTATAAAAAATTTATTCATACATTACAGATCCAAAAATATGTTCGCTTTGTCGGTCGTATCCCTGAAAATAAACTGCCCAATTTATATACGTCGTGTGATGTGTTTTGTTATTGTGGATCTACACGTTGCGTCGGTGGGAGTTCTGCAAGTCTTTCTGTTATTGAAGCAGCATCATGTGGTATACCAGTTCTACGAACCAAAGGAAATACTGATGAAATTATTGATGGAAAAACCGGTCTGTATTTCCCTTTAGAAACTCCGAATTCTATTGCGCAGACCATTCTTACGTATATAAAACTATCAAAAAAAGAAAAATATCGTATGAAACAACAGGCCCGGAAACACGCAACTACAATATTTTCTTGGGATTCTTCAACTAAAATACTCGAAAAACTATTCGTCTAAACACACTCCCTTATCGGTAATACCGAAATGCACTTTTTGCATGCAACCAAAGGAAATCTGATATTTCGGACACCTTCCAGAGGCAACTATTGCGCTTGTTGATACTCCTGAAGCAAACATACAATCCCTTGCTTCACACATAAGTCCTGCAAAACACACCTTCCCGCCATCTTTGTACGCCACCATACACGTTTCTATTGGCCATGGACCGGGTTTCCTCCATTCTCCTCCAGCCTTAAAACAATTTTCACGGGTTGTTGGCGTGATGACAACATTCTTATGAATTGCCTGGGCAATATTTCTATCAACAGTTGGAAGCACTGTGTAACGAAAAAATTCAAACATAAACACGTAGAAATAAAAAATGATGATAAGAATAAAACCGATTATTTTCGGATGCAACCTTATTTTTCTCATACCGCCTTTTCAATACTATGTAGCACAGCATTCCGTCCTTCATTTGTATGAGCGCTATATGGAACAACCACATGTCCTTGACACTCTTTTTGGATTGTTCCTAAATTTTTCCTACGCTCCTCTTGCGTCAATGTATCTATCTTGTTTGCAACAATAATGAAATCTATGTTGAGTCCGGATAGGTATTCAATCATTTGTCTGTCAAAATCCATAATCCCGACCACACTATCGACGATATGAACAACCATCCTCCGCTTCACCTCTGAATACTCAAAGTACCACATCATCATTTTCCGAAACCGTTCCCGTTCAACAGCTGGTGCGTGTGCAAATCCATACCCAGGAAGGTCCACAAAATAAAATGAATTATTAATAAGGAAAAAATCAAGATGCTTTGTTTTTCCCGGGGCTTTACTCGAACGAGCCAGTTTTTTCTGATGGACAAGCGAATTAATGAGACTGGATTTCCCAACATTGGAGCGGCCGACAAACGCTACCTGAAATTTTCCGTCATAGAGCAATTTATCCGTTCCGTTAATGCTTTTGACAAATGTAGCGGATGTAATGGTCATATCAAGTTACGGGCCGGTCCCAATGCCTCCAATTTTCCACACATTATTTTCTTTTTCAAGACTCACCCATCGGATATTTATTCCTTTGTCATATCCGTAATACGGTATCGGACCATTTGCTGATTCAGGTGTCATCTCCACAGCTATCGTCACTTTATACGACTGACTACTATCAGTCCATGATTCCTGAAACGATGGTTCTATGGATTGAATACTAAGTGTCTTAAACGCATTAAATTGCGCCCCCCACGCCTGACTAGTGGGTTCATCAGGAACTGCTTTTGCTGTCATCATTGCTATTGCTTCCGGAATATTCTTCTTTGAGATATTTGTTAAAAATACCTCAACATACCCTTTTGCGTCCATAAGTGGAACCTTATCAACAACTGTCGGAGATACGACGAGAGTTGAGGTCCGAGAGGAAGATGTATTTGGTAACTGCGTTTGTTTTTGCCCATACAATAGGCCTCCACCAACAAGAAGGCATAGACCAATAAGCACAATGACTTTGTTCATATACGCCTATTATATCAAGAAGGGTTCCAGAAAGAAGAAATGTCTACCTTAGCACCAACAAAGCGCACCCCTTCTCCAAGAAGCATTTTCTTTTTCTTCATGACCCCTCCCGGAGCAGAAAATCCAGTTAGACTCCCATCAGAAGCAACAACTCGGTGACACGGAACACGGGGTGCAAATGGATTTGTTTTCATAAACATTCCAACTGCGCGAGCAGCCTTTGGACTTCCAGCAAGTTTTGCAATCTGCCCATATGTCGCAACCGTTCCTTTTGGAATATTTGCTGTTATCTGATATACCCGTTCTCGAAATGACATAAAGAAATAGCTCGTCTACTTATTCGCAATATTACTCACATGCTGCGAACCGTGGACAGAGTTCGAACCTATTTTATAACCAATCCATTATATTATTTAACTGAAGAGATAATAAATAAGACTCCCCATCAATACAAAAAAAGTTGACAAAACCAACATTACCGCTTTTTTACCAAGAGTACGAGAAATACCAATCATGCTAAAGACAGCGGCATAAAAGATAATAATATAAGGCACATGAATAACTAATATTTTTCTGAATGGAATTTTTAGAATATAGTCTAATAACACTTCCACAAAAAGATAAAAAAGGATAATAACATGCGAGACAATTATCTTTTTTTTCGCCTTTGCTTTTATATACCTCATTAGGGAGATGGTAAAAGGGATTACTAGTAAAACAACAAATGCACCTAAAACCTTTAAAAGAGATTGATTATCTAGTTTTGATGCGATATATACGCCACTTACTGCTAAATTAAAAGTAGTTGCACTTCCGATAAAAATAATATTATCGACTTTCGATTTAAATATTTCTTTAATTTTTTTCATATATTTTTGCTGAGCGCGTTGATCTGGACCCTATCAGTCCTTATAACTCGCTAAGAAATTGTATCATCTCCAGGCTAAATGAGACAAATGAGACACCTAAAAAGGATTGTCTCATTTTGGATATTTGATATGGTTTGATATAATACTACTTTAATATGCCTAAAGAGATAGTTGCAGTTTTTAGTGAAAAAGCTATAGAGCACAATCCGTCGTTTGGCACATTTGATGGTATTCAAAGACCCTCCTGGGATCAACCTGAAAGAGCTCAAGTAATAATACGGGCTCTACGAGATCTAAATGCAACTTCACAAATTCAAATTGCTCAGCCCAGAGAGTTTGAAATGCCGGTTATCTATACCGTCCATGATCAGGCATATATTGACTATTTGAAATTCCTCAGTTTAGAAATGGCTCAAAAGCCTCCCATTATGGTCGCGGAAATTGATCCAGTGTCACGACAAGCGATACTAAAGGAATATCCGGCTTTTACTTATCCATCAGTATTTCCTCATGGCTTGAGTCCAAGAACGTCAAATCACCAAGCCGAAAAAGGTGTTTATTCTTATGATATTGCAACGCCCATCATGGGGAACACATATGAAATTGCGCTTCTTTCCGCTTTTACAGCCATTACAGGAGCAGATATGATTAAACATGGGAAGAGCCTTGTTTATGCGCTTTGCAGGCCACCAGGACACCACGCAGATCCGAGTAGAATGGGGTCTTATTGTTACATCAATAATGCGGCTATAGCGGCACAATATTTGTTTGACCAAACAAAAGAACGCGTGGCAATAATTGATATTGATGCCCACCACGGAAACGGAACTCAAGAGGTATTTTATGAATCGTCAAACGTATTTTATGCGTCGTTGCATGGGGATCCGACCAAAACCCACCCGTATTTTAGCGGCTATTCTGACGAAAAGGGCAAAGGGACAGGATTTGGCTATAATTTAAATATACCTCTACCAATAGGCAGTACTGACGTAGAGGTTCTTAACGCACTTGATTCTATCATTTGCCAAATAAGACAATTTTCGCCCAAGTACCTTGTTGTTTCCTTAGGGTTTGACGGAATGAAGGAAGATCCTGCGAGGGTTTTTAGCATGACTACTGAAGGATATGCTGAAGCGGCCAAAAAAATTGGATTGTTGGCGTTGCCAACATTATCAGTACAAGAAGGTGGATATTCACTACAAAGTTTAGGGAAAAACGTTGTCTCATTCTTAAGATCACTGGCTGAAAATACCGAAACTACTATATGGAAGAAAATCTAAATATTTATTTGGCAAGGCACGGACAAGACGAAGACAATGCGCATTCTATCCTCAACGGAAGAAGGGATTTGTCCTTAACCACGAAAGGTTTAGAACAAGCTACAGAACTTGCCCATAAAATTAAAGACACCGGAATACACTTTGATAGGATTTATTCATCTCCTCTTAAAAGAGCATATCAGACAGCTGAAATCATAGCTGACACATTGGGAGTTGCTAAGCCAGAAATACTTGAAGATTTGATAGAAAGAGATTTTGGGATAATGACTGGCCAATCTCATGTCTCGATTGAAACTTTATGCGCACCAAATATCTTAAAAACGGATACTGTAACATATTTTCTCTCACCTGATGGAGCGGAAACATTTCCAGATCTAATTGAACGGGCAAAGAAATTATTAAGCCAATTACGGAAAAAGCTACCAAATGGCAATATATTGTTAGTCAGTCATGGAGATTTCGGCAAGATGCTTTATTGCGCATATTATGAAAAAGATTGGCAAGAAGTATTGAAAATGTTTCATTTCGGAAACTCGGATTTACTATTAATGTCACAAAATTCTTCGTCTGATGACATTTATGTATTTCAGACACAACAACATAATTTATAATATGAAAATCGCGCATTTCGATGTTGATCAATATATAAAACCCTATCTTAGGGATGATATCTTTACTCAATCAATCCAAGAGGCTCAAGAAGATGTTCTTTATGACTGTATTAGTATTAAAAGTAATTCTATAGTTAACACCCAAACTTTACAACATTTCCCCAAACTTAAAGTCATTGTTACACGCACCGTTGGTACAAATCATATCGATCTTGTTAATTGCAAGGAAAGAAATATCGCAGTCTATCGTATTTTAGATTATGGTTCATACAATATCGCAGAACACGCACTAGCCTTGCTCCTATCAGGAATGCACAATGTTCTGTTCTGCCAAGAGGAAATTCAGAAAGGAATTTTTTCATATAAAAATTGGCTGGGTACTTCTTTTAAAGGAAAGGTCGTAGGCGTGTTAGGAACAGGAAGAATTGGGATCGAATTTATCAAACGTGCTCGTGCATTTTCTGATGAAATCGTTGCTTATGACATTTTTCAAAATGAAAAAGCCGCAAGAGATTTAAATTTTGTTTACCTTTCATTCGATGAATTTATTTCGAGAACAGATATAATAAGCGTTCATGCCCCTCAAACTCCTGAAACAACTCATTTAATAAATGAAAATGTTATACGAAAGATGAAGAATGGCAGTATTCTTATTAATACGTCGCGTGGCGGGTTAATTGATACTAATGCACTTATTAAACATATACATAAGTTTAAATTCGTGGGATTAGACGTTCTAGAAAATGAGGAATCCTTCTCCTCTTATCACCCTTTACTAAAACACAAAAACGTCATCATAACACCGCATTCTGCTTTCTTTACAGACGATTCAGTTAAAAATATAGCTAAAGAAACATACATATGTTTCCAAAATTTTTTAACCGATAACCAATCTGGAAGAGTAGCTTAACGCCATAAAACCTGCTATAATGAAATCTATGACTATTAAAATATCTTCTAAAACTGGTAAAAAACTTAAAGAATTCAATAAACGGGAATGGCCGGAAGCAAATATTGAACATTTTGGTCATAATCGCGATTGGAATACAAAACATTATGTTTTAGAAGCCTATGATGGAAAAAATATAGTTGGTACTTTAGGAATGAAAGTAGAGGCAGGTGTCGCATATATAGGAACAATGCTTGTATCAAAAGATCAACGAAGAAAAGGTATAGGAAAGAAATTAATGGAAAAAGCTAAACAAATTGCAAAGAAAGATAAAGCGCATAAAATCTATCTTCAAACTGGAATTGACTGGCAATCAGTAAATTTTTATGAAAAACTTGGATACAAAATTACCGGAAAATTATTAAACCATTACTTCAATCAAGATTTTATTGAATTCACGCTATTTATTTAATCTCCACAACGCTCTGTTTATCAGATGATTTAATTGCCGATAAAACCATAGCAAGACTGTTAATATTGTCTCCACACCAGCAATCCGGTAAAGTATTAGTAGAAATTGATTCAAGGAAGAGTTTTAGATTTTGCTTTAGTTCATATAAGAATAAATCATAAGGCTTAAGCTTAAATTTTTGAGGTATTGCTACAATTTCTTTATCAGTATTACCTTCCTTGTTTCTCCTTTCAATTAATAAGCTAAGATCTCCATCCCAAATTATAGTTCCATTTTCTCCAATAAATCGCCATTGACCATTATAGCTAGTGTTAAAACCAACAGAACTCCAAGAACCTCTATAACTAAACTGGCTATCTTCCAGTTTAAACTGTGCAATAGTTGCCGACCCATCTATAAATTTACTCGAAACAGGATTGTATTCTGATGCATATACTAATTTTGCATTTTGCCCCACTATCATCCTCACTAGATCAAAATGGTGTATAGCCATATCAAGCAACAATGGATGATGAAATTTATATCTAAATGTGTCCTGGAATTCCAATCCTTGAAAATAGTCGATATTAACGCTATATAGTTTTCCTATTTCCTTAATTTTGGCCTTTATTAACTGAATGATTGGATTTCTTCTATAATTCTGGTTCACCATGTAAATCAAATTTTTATCCTGTGATAATCTCACTACGTCTTTCGCTTCTTCAGGATTGAGTGATATTGGCTTTTCTCCTAAAACATGAGTTGAATAGTTAAATGCTGCTAGTGTGTTTTTATAATGAGCAAATGGCGGAGAACAATCTAAGATGAAATCAACTTTAACTTTTGAGAGAAGAACAGATAAATTATCGAATGTTTGTGATTCCGATAATTCAAAATCTTTGCATGCCTGAATCCTATTTTTTTCTAAAACATCGACTACTGCTATCAACTCAAGATTTTTAAAATCTCGAATAACTTTACCCCAATCTTTTCCCATATTTCCATATCCGATGAGTGCGAATTTAAATTTTTTCATATTGTCTGAAGTTTCTTTAATGTTTCCATTTCCATTGAATATTTTTTGGTTTTTCCATCCCAATGTTTTTTCCAATGAAGATATATATTGTGCATGCCGTCCTGTAGCGACTTAAATTGAATGCCGTATTTTTCAGAAATCATTTGATTAGACACAATAAATGTTAAGTTTGGGAACGGATAAAAATCGTCATAAAAATGTTCTTCCTCAAATCCATACCGTTTAGAGTCTAATTCAATTAAAGTTGGTTCCTTTTTAACAATTTCAGAACACATAAGAACAAAATTTTTGATGCTTATAAACTCATTACCTCCAACATTTAAAATTTCTATCTGTTGCTCCTGTTTCTCAGGAACGACCTTGAACGCTTTGACTGTTTCTTCTAGGAAAGCAAACTGCATGAGTGCATTTCCTTTTCCAGGAATTATAATTGGATCTCTATTGATAATTCTGGAAAAATAGTAATTTTCCCTGTCAAAATAATTATTCTTTCCCAATAGATATACTGGTCTGAAGATAGTTAATTTCAGACCATGCTTCTTAGAGTAGGAAATAAATTGTTTCTCAGCATCGACCTTCTTCGTACCGTAATCTCCAAATGAATCCCACTCTCCCAACTCTGAAGTCTCTCTGAGGGGATAGATTTTGGGTTTTTTGTACACGGCTGCTGTACTTAAAAATATGATATGTGCAGATGGTTGAATATTAGTTAGAAGATTTACAGCGTCCGTTTTATTAAAACAGCATAGGTCATATATCAAATTATATTTATCTCGTAACAACACCCCCATTGTTTTCGTGTCTCTTCGATCACCTTTTATGCGTTTAACTTTCTTAGATAAAACAGTGTTGTAATTGTAGCCACGATTAAATATTGTTATTTCACAATTGATAGCATCTAGTTCTTTTATTAATGCTGGGCCAAGAAATCTTGTGCCTCCGATGATAAGTATTTTTTTCATAGCACCTATTTTCTAAATATTTCTGTTACCGTAAACTTCAGTTTTTTCTTAACATTGGTTATCCCATGACTGCTTCCCAGTCGTGTTAATATGACATCTCCCTTTTTAATCTCTCGAGATTCACCGTCAATTGTAATTGTTGCCCTTCCATCGACTATGTAAAAAATCTCATCAGTATCTTCGTGCTTATGATATCCCGCTGTTGCTCCGACCGGCAATTCTGCTACTGCAAAGCAATTCCATTTTGAGTCGTTCTTGTTTCCATAATGTTGATAATCCTTAAAGGCAAATTTAATGTCCATGAGCCCAATTCCTCCATGTGCCGAAAATTTCTCGGTTTGAATATCTTTTTCATTTATTATTAACATAACGTCTCCTCCTGTCCTATGAGTATTTACGAATTTATTAATTGTTTAAGAAAATCTACATTTATCTTGATTTGATTATACTCATTAAGTATTCGAGTGTAACCATTGTTGGTCATTATTGCTTTTTGTTCTGCATTCAAATCGGCTATTTTAATAAGGCTAGAGCGGATGCTCTTATCATCCAATCCAGTCATATATCCGTCAACCCCATTCTTTATTTGCTCACGATATCCACCAAGTTCACTTGTAGTTATAGATAAATTTTTATTTCTATAAAACCTTGCTTCCGTTGGAATCAATCCGAAAGGCTCCGCTCTTGAAAATAATGCAAGTATTTTTGTATTGTGCCACTGCATAATATAATGCGGGGTCAAAAAATCTAATCCATAAATTATTTTAATAGCGTTTGGATATTTTTCTGCAAGATTATTAAGTTCTGACACATATGGATCGTCCACAGAATATGGCGAGGCAAATATCAGAACAAAATAGTTCTTTTTGGTAATTAAATCTGCGGAATTTCTTAATACTAAATCAAGGCCCTTATATGGTTCCGCTCTGCCGAAAGAGAATAGCAAAGGCCTATCTATAGGCACACCCAGAGATTTTAAAAGTGAAGAGATTTTCTCTTGAGAAATAACATTCTTTTTCAAACGTTCGAAAAATAAACCATTATGTAAATTTATAAGGATATTGTCGTTAGCTCCATAGTCTTTAGTTAAATGCGCTCTCATGAATTCTCCAACACAGCCAATTTTTACTTGTGAGTTTTCTTTCGCCAGGTCAATAACAGCCTTTTCCCAATTAAATCGTTCTTTTAAGTAACTATTTTGCTCAAACGATTTGCCCAAAGCGGAATCAATTTTATGAATAAGCACTGTACTTTGAGGAAGCCAAACAAACTTAACTTTTTTATACGTATATTGATCAAAAAAGTAGTTCGAAACTTGAGCAAATGGCGTATCTACACAAATTGCTATAATTTTATCAAATTGATTCGCATTTGCTAGGGTATAAACAAAAGTTGCTGCCGAAATACAGGCGTTTTTCCATATATCGATTGATCCGTATGACTTCGTGCCAGCCGACCCGTTAATGAGTTCAACCAAATGAATATTTTTATACTTTTTAGTATATTGTTCGGAAACATTTTTTACTTCATCCGAATACCCGAAGCAGTTATTGTTATATTTAATGGTGGTAGCAAAGAGGCTTAACTGAGTACTCTTAATGTCATTTTTTAGTTCTTCATAGACAGAAGGAAATGATAGGAGAAAATCTCTAGCAACTGTCCCAACGCCGGTATAGAGACTAGTAAACCCGTCGTGAGCAATATATACAATAGCTATCTTCTTCATAGTTTAAATTGAGTAATAAATTTTTGTGCTAACTGATCTAATGTTAGAGGTTGGGTAACAATAGTTAAACGAGGAATACTTGCTTCATAAGCGTTCATATATTCTAAATAAGTCCTATTTGCTAAAGTAAGCGCCTCCGGATAATCCCACATATTATCAGGAGTCAGCAAGTGGGCTCTCCTTTGTAAAGAAAGAGTGGGATCAGTGAGTAATAATACATAGTAATCAGGTAGTTGTTTATTTGGCAGAATAGTCTCGAAATACCAGTCAAAAACGTTCGATACATTTTTGGTGTCCCTAATCTTCACCTCTGCAAGACTATAAATCACTGTAGATAGATGACCTCTATCAACGAAAGTAATTTCTTTACCGGATTCTCGTGCTTTTTGAAGCTTCATCTCGTCGTTCTTCATGAACCAGCCTTGGTCGTTATTCATTTCCTCACTGTTAACGTATTCAGGTATGACTGCAATTCTATCAGGAAACTCTTTCGCAAGACGATTGAGAGTAGTGGTTTTACCGCTGGCAGGAATTCCCTCAACATAGACTATCAAAGATTCTTTCATATATCTAAAAAGTTAACTTTAACCAAGAATTGCATGAGCGATTTTTGTAATGTTTAAAATACCGAATTGTTGTTCAACATCTTCAACTAGTCTTTTGGTGTAATTTACATATAGCTGCTGATATTCAGAAGACATCCAAGTTGCATCTAAAAGATTTGATACTTTGTCATGGAGCTTAAAGAGCCGAATTTTTGGTTCTTTCATCCAAGTTTCGTCCATTTCCTGCCTCATTCCTCTTTGAAAGGTCATGTTTTCTATGCTTTGTTGGATATTTGCCGATAAATCCGAAGGTAAACTTGCATTTGTATCTTCCAACACATCGTGATACAAAAACGCTAAAGCTTCTTCAATACGAAGATCTCTGGACAGAAGTGGTTCGGTTGCGATCATCGAAGAGCACCAAAGCGGATGAAAAATATAAGGAGTTTCATTATCAAATCCACGAACGGTATTTTCAGGAGTTTTTGCTAAATCCTGATGGGCATTTAGGACAATTTGAATATGAGGCTGTAAATTTTGGATATATTTCATGTGATTGCATATTTTTGACAGATTCAATAATTTAAGTTTAGACTATTATACCGAGCTGTACCAAAATATCCAAATATACCTAATAATAGTCGGTTGGACGCATTCACGCTTTAAAAGTTACCCATAAATCTGTATAATAGATCAATACAACAAGCTATATGCCGAATAGTCAAAATATTGATTTTTCAAAAATAACCGATAAGGGTGTTGACCCATCTTTTTATCGTAAAATTTTTAGTGAAATCTTCAAGTATATTGAAAATAATAATTCTGCTACATTTGAAGAAATCATAAGCTATGTTGGTGGTGGTGAAAGGCGTGTTATTAGACTGCTCGACCAAATGGTTAATCTAAAGATTCTTCAGTTTAAACCTCCCAAATTTTATCTTATTGATAGAAAGAGCTATAAAATCACAATTTCTGATATCAGATGTGAGAATTGTGATTCTAAAATTATAAATATAAATGGGAAATTAAAGCCGTTGACTTTATTTATGAGAGATGTGGTAAAAAATAGACCTAAGTCAACTTTTATCTTTGATCAAAGGCCAGTCAATGTCGAAACCGTTATACGAAGAGTTGGTTACCTAATCTTGCGGGGTGACCTCCAAAACAAAAAAATAGCTGTAATCGGAGACGATGATTTAACAAGTATAGCCTTGGCAAAAACTAACATGGCGAGTGAAATAGTAGTTTTTGATATAGATGATAGACTTTTAAGTCTTATTAAGAATATAGCAAAAGAGTACAAATTACGCATTAAAACAGTAAAACAAGATTTGTTAAAAGAAGTCTCTTCAAAATATTCGAATTATTTTGATACTTTTATTACTGATCCTACGCCGATGGTGAAACCTTTAGAACTTTTTACCACAAGGGGTTTACAGATGCTTGTTCGCACACCAGAAAAAGTTGGTTATATTTCTTTATATCCATCACACATGAACATAACAGTAGATTTTCAACGCGTCCTAAGCGAAATGAATATATTGATTACAGACTTAATTCCGTTTTTTAATCAATACGAAGTTATTAAACATACGTTGACAGCTAATGATCTGGAATTAATGAAAAAATATAGTGCCAGCAATAACACCGTTTCTTTTTATGAATATTTTATGAGAATAGAAACCACCTCAAACTCAAAACCCTTATCAACAAAATTTTCTCTCTCAGACCTTATTGGAAAAGCAACAAAACAAGTGTTAAATAATCCTATATTAGATCCAGTGCTAAGTGGTAAAAATAAGAATGATTTCATTGAGAAATCAGCTAAAAAATTAATAAAATCATTAAACTCGAAATTTTAGAAAATTAGAAAGGATATTATGAATAATTTGAAGAGCCGTCCGTATTTCCGTCATTTTGTCGTTGAAGTGGAATGTTCTTTTGAAGAGGCAAATTCTTTAAAGTGGATCGAAGAGAAGGCGAACCTTCTGATTAATAAATTAGGCATTCGAACACTTAAGAAAATTGAACATTTGTTTAAACCTCAGGGCATTTCTCAAATATATATAATTTCTAGTTCGCATATGGCAATCCATACGTGGCCAGAAAATAATTATATTCACATAGAACTTCTTACATGTTCAACGAATCATCAATTTGATAAATTTAAAGATTCAGTAAATGAAGTTTTTCAAAATTTCAAATACCATATAACAGAATTGAAATATTGAGGAAAATTTATTTTTCTCCAATGTTGCCTAAATATTCACCTTGAATGAGAGAGACGCTACATAATTTCTACCAAAGTTGGTAAAAGAATAAGAAATGTCCGAAGGAAAAAAGGATATACCCAAGAAGAAGTGGCTGAAAAATCAGGTATGCATTTGAGCACATTGGGTAGAATAGAAAGAGGAGAAAGTAATCCTCCTCTTCAAACCCTTAATAAGATTGCTCAAGCGTTAAAGGTAAAACCTAAGGAAATTTTTCCTTAATTTATAGGACTAGACTTCCAAAGCCTTCTGCGGTACTGTTCCTACTTGATATGGACATCAGATATTGCCTCTATGCGCGGAAATCGAGCGAGTCAGATGAACGACAAACTATGTCAATTGACTCCCAAATAAAGGAAATGAAGGATTTGGCCAAGAAAGATCAACTTATCGTAAAAGAAATCAGGCAAGAAAGCCATTCTGCAAAAAATTCAGGACAACGACCAGTATTCATGCAACTTCTTTCTGATATACGGTCTGGTTTCTTTACTGGAATACTAACATGGGCTCCTGATCGCTTGAGTCGCAATGCTGGAGACTTAGGAATGCTGGTCGACTTAATGGATCAAGGAAGACTTGTACAGATACGAACATTCTCACAAATGTTTTCAAATAACCCTAACGAGAAATTTTTATTGATGATTTTGTGTAGCCAAGCAAAACTTGAAAATGATCAGAAGGGACTAAATGTAAAACGAAGTATCAGGGCAAAATGCGAAATGGGCTTTCGACCAGGAATGGCACCGCTTGGCTATTTCAATCGAGCCTTTAATGGCATAAAAGATATTATTATTGATCCGGATCGTGGGCCAATAGTAACTGAAGCCTTTCAAAAAGTTGCCGAACATGGGATATCCGGAAGGACTCTCAAAAAATGGTTGGTCGAAAAAGGGTTTACTAACCGATCAGGAAAACCAATTAGCTTAAGTCAAATTTACTTAATGCTAAAAAATCCTTTCTACTATGGAGAGTTTGAGTATCCGGTCGGAGGTGGAAACTGGTACAAGGGGTCGTATCAACCACTTATCGATAAAGAGTTATTTGATAAAGTTCAGAAGCAACTTGTTGTTCCGATAAAATCTAAATGGGGTAGCAAAATATTTACCTTCAAGGGATTATTCAAATGTGCCTCCTGTGGATCAAGCTTAGTTGGAGAAGATAAGTTTAGAAAAAGAAAATATCGTGAACCTCTGTATCACGTCTATTATCACTGTAGTCGACAAATAGATTACGATTGCCCTGAAGATTACATTAGCGAAGAAGGACTAGCTAAAGCATTCTTCAGATTTATAAACTTTACCTATATGGCTCATCCCCAGATAATCAATCTGACTGCGGAGATTCGAGAAGGAATAAATGAGTACAAGAAGGTCAGAGATGACGTTCTCCTAAGGCAGGATATCAACCCAAACGAGAAGACAATGGATGTTAGGGACTACGCAAGGCATGTCTTAAGTAATGGAGATGTAGAGAGAAAACGTCAATTAATTCAGCTTTTTAATGAACAATTGTATCTTCATGACCGAAAAGTCGTATCTTCAAGGGTAAAAAGAGCCACTGAATAACAAGGGTACGGTCCGAGACTTCCTAAAATAAAATGACACTTAGCAAGCAACATCGGGCTTTTTTAGAGCTTACGGTCGCTTGGTGTCCAGTCGTGCTGCGGGACTTGGACTCGGACCAAGATAACATCCTCCAGAGGGATGTGTACTACCATTATACGATCCCGCAATAACTTCCATATTATACTTCAAAACACAGCTTCACACACGCCTACTTACATGTCTCTGCTTTCGTGTATCCGGCGGTTCGAGCTTCTTTTTCACTACAAAACCATTGTTCTCCCATATCTAGTTCAATAATCGTAAAGGCATATTGCGCACATCCGGGGACATAATACCGCTTTTCATCTGTCGCATCATCAATATTCCCTTTGACATTACACTTGGGATTTACACTGTTTACTTTACTCTGACACATTCCGAACAACCCTTTTTCTTCTTTTTTTGCCCGATCCGCTATAGCTTTCAACATGTCTCTGTCTTTTGTAATATCGTTATGATATTTCGCCCACCCGCTCTCAAGCATTTTCTGATTTATCAAGATATCTCCTTCATACACCATTGCCATACCGCGGCCAAATTGGTCAGGAATCTGCTCGTCAATCACGACCTTTTTCCCGACAACCAGTTTCTCTAATTCCATTTTTGCTTCTTTTCCTCCACAATATTGCAGTTCCGGTGCATCTATGTACCGAAGACGTACTTTCACCTTCCCTTCCAACACCACGGTATCTCCATCAACAACACCGACAACGATTGTTCCTGTTTTTTTCGAAGCCTTGTTTAAAAGAAGTACAGCGTTTAACAGAAGTGAACACAAAAGAAGAAGTAACACTGGGAAAAAATGTAATACGCCCACCTTCTTGGAAGCCATACAACCAGTATACCGTAATTACACAGGCAATCTCCAAACCTGTTTTTGCTTCTCAATCAGCCCCTCCTTTTCCAAGTGCTCCAGTAAATCCATAAAAAACAAATCATCTTTTCCATATATGGAACAGAGAAGTTTTACTAACTCTTTCTCTTTGTATGACTTCTCCCTAAGTACATCAATAAGTCTCCCCCGAAAATATCTATTCGTTTCTTTGAATGGTTTTGTCTTTTTTATCTCATTTCTTTTTTTACTCCTCACGATGGCCAATGCACCATAATCCATAAGCGCCTGATGCCATTCCCAGGACTTTCCTTTTGGCACCAATTGGTCTGCTACCTCCTGAATTAGTTTTTCTGGTTGAGGACTATCATGAAAGAAAAAATGCATTATAATCTGGCGTATATTCGTATCCACCATACTCAAGTCTTTCATAAACGCAAAAACAAGTATTGCCCGAGCTGTGTATTTTCCTAATCCAGGCAGTCTCATAAGTTGTGCTTCATCATCTGGAATTTGTCCTTTCCATTCCTTCACTATCATTTTTGCTGAATTATGGAGATACAAAGCCCGTCTGTTATATCCCAATCCTCTCCACGCGCGAAGGACCTCCGATGGACTTGCCGAGGCAAGATCTGCTACTTTAGGAAATTTCTGTATAAACTCGAGATATTTCGGAAGCCCTCTGGACACTTGGGTTTGCTGAAGCATTACTTCGGAAAGTAAAATTTTATATGGGTCATGGGTATGACGCCATGGCAAATCCCGTCTATGTGTTTTCCACCACGTAAAAATCTTTTTTTGGAATGCGCGGACCTGATATGTTGTTACACTCATTCTGACTCAGTCGGCTTTGGTGATGGTGATGTCTCAGCGTGAGCCGGCATCGGTGTACCGCTCAGCTTGAAGGATTTCAACTTCTCCCTCACCTGATTTGCTAACTTCTGCGCATCATTTAAATCCTTCCGTGCTATCTGTAACATATCACGTGCTTCCTGCAATTCTGTTTTGTTTGCTGGCCATTTATCAGGCGTAAGTGGTATCACTTTGGCTATGGCTCCATTTGCCTTCGCAATCGCATCAGTTAATTTTGCTTGCCGTTGGCTCATGATGGTCTGTAACTCTGTTATTGAATATCCATTTTTCGCAGCTTCATCAATCCGTAATTGCAACTTGGCTGTCAATGTCTTCATCTCACCTTCGGCAAGATTCAGAATCTTGTCCGCATTGGCAATGATACTAATTTTTGGAATATAGAGAACGTATATCCTGTATGAATTAACAATCGACTGCACATTTGTTCGAAGTGCGGTTATATCTGTTTGCCCGAGAATAGTTGCCTTCAACGTAGTTAACTTTGTAATTTCGGCTTGTACCGAAGCTGTCAGATCAGTTATTTGTGTACTAGATAAACGCTTGAATGATTTGATTTTCTCAACAAGTTTGGTTAAAGACGTAATCCGCCGTTCAATTTCTTTTGTTGCTTTTTCCTTTAGCCGTGTCAATGTATTTCCCTGACTTTCCGTTCTTTGTCCCTGCTTAATAGTTGCACGAACTTCCGGCGCTCCCCGACGTTCACCTGATTCACTTCCCTCAACTGCAAAGACAGAAGGTGCCAAAAGACTGATTATTAAAACAAAACAAATTGAGAAGATTTTTTTCATATTTTTTACCTTTCTATATAGTTATACGTACAAACCTTCCAAAAAGTTTCAACTCACTCTGAAAGGTCGCCCATGGTATCATTTAACCCCGCATCAATAGCTGCTGCATCAACGTTAACCGCGTTAATGCTTGCATCAATGCCAGCAAAATCACTATCCAGTTTCGCATCCGTTGCATCAGCCGGTTTCACCAAAGTCGTTGTTGGCGAAACAACAGAGCTCGGTATGTCCGTTGTTTTTGGTGTTTTAGTCGGAAATACTGATCCTTGCATCACCTGTTCCTGAAGGTTCTTCTTCTGAATGACAAGACCAACAACAGTAAAAAGAACCAATAGGGAAGCGGCACCTACTATCATGATAACCGGTGCAATTCCTCGTTTGTTATTCATGTTCCCTCCTTTTATACGATTGTATTGATTGTATTTTTTTCTGTACATTTCTTCGTAAGGTATGCGTACATACTATCATGACAACTGCTCCAATGATACCAATCCCGAATCCATATACCCAATGGGCTGGGAGAAGATCCCATATAAATTGAAGCGCATCTTTCCACACAATCTGGAATAATTCCCAATCCTGGAAATACCACGAAACAATAAACTCCTCATCATTCTCACGATAGCCAAAATATATGCGAATTCCAGCATACACAATACCAATACATATAATAAGAAGTACGCTCCAATATCTCCTCAACCAATTTAATGATCGACGCTCTTCAAATCGGACAACCCTATCCATGACTGACTTTGTCATATCTTGTTGTTTCATACTATTTTTCTCAGTGCGGCTTTTGCCCGACGCAGGTTTGTCCGAACTGTGTTTATCGGTATCCCTACTACCCCACTTATCTCTTCATACGACAACTCGTCATAAAAGTAAAGTCTGAAGACACGTTGCTCTCCAGTTGACAATGTTTTCAATGCCTTTTGAACCTCTTGCGCCTTATCAAACCGAATGAGCTCTTCATACAGCGACTCATCATCATACGCAAGGTCTATATCATCAAGACGTATGGTTTTCTTCATCTGACGAAGCTTGTCGATAGCAACATGCTTTGCAATGGTAAACAGATACGTTGAAATTGTTCTTGTTGTATCAACTTTTCCAATAGACCGGTAGAACGAAAACAGCGCATCCTGCACGATTTCTTCAACCAGTTGTGGAGAAAAAACGAATTTGGATACGAAAAACCATACCCGCTTTTGGTAGCGTTTCACAAAAAGTTCAAATGCAGGAATGTCTCCATCCTGTATTCGTTTTACCAGATGCTCATCACTAGGATTATCCATAAACCCTTCAAGTATTGTACAATATGGGAATGAAATCTGGTGTTGTTGCTATTATCGGCCGCCCAAACAGCGGAAAATCAACCCTTCTTAATATGATCTTAGGCCAAAAGGTGTCCATTACCTCGCCTAAGCCACAGACAACCCGATTCCCGATACAAGCTGTCTACGAAGATGAACGGGGACAAATCATTTTCATGGACACCCCTGGGATATTCGGAAAAGTCGAAGATCAACTCGCCAAACGCATAAACGAAAAAACAGATGAAGCCCTCTCCCTCGACCTGGATCTTGTTATTTATCTCATTGACCACACCCGGGAACGCGACTTTGAGGAGAATAAAGTGCTTGGTATTGTCCGGAAAGCAACGGTTCCGAAACTCCTTGTTATTAATAAAATCGACATCAGAACACCGACCCATATCGTCCAATACAAATTCATGGAAGAAGAATTTAACGAGACCATAAAGGTTTCTGCGCTTATGGGAAAAAATATCCCAACACTCCTCGACTCCATATTTTCATTCCTTCCTGAAGGATCAAAAATTGTTGACACAAAAGACCTAGTCCAACCCGGGCTCAACCTCGACAGCAAGACATTCCTTTCGGAAATCATCCGTGAAAAAGCATACCTCTTTTTAAGAAAAGAAGTGCCCTATACCCTCACGACGGTTATTGATGATGTTATAGAACGGACAAACGGTACACTCTATGTGAAAGCACGAATTTTAACAAACCATGACCGGTATAAGGCAATGATCATCGGAAAAAATGGCTACATGATAAAAGAAATCTCCATGGCATCCAGAAAAGAACTGGAAACCGCAACAAACAAGAAAGTGTTTCTGGACCTTACTGTTGAAGTCGACCCGCATTGGATGGATGCAATGACGTAAATTACGAAAGCCGTGCAAATGTTTCTTCTTTCCCTAATATCTCCAAAGACTCAAGAAGTGGCGGTCCGACACTTTTCCCGGTAACTGCAATCCGAAGCTCCATGAATACATCCCGTGCTTTCACTCCTTTAACGTCTGCATGACTTCTAATTGCCTTTTCCATCTCATCATGGCTCCATGTAACACTTGCTGCAAGTGCCTCTTTTGCAATGGTGACCATGTCTTTGTTCAATTCCCGCTCATATTTCCCGGGAGGCGCAAAGAAAAAATCAGCTAACGTCTCAAATTCTCCAAGTGTCTTCATGCGTTCCCTGACAAGTGGCAATATTTTCTTCAAAAGCTCATCCCCGGTTTTGGGGATGGTCGCGTCAAACGCACGCAATGTTTTTATAAGCGTCTCATCATCCATACGCCGAATGTATTCCCCATTCATCCACCGAAGTTTTTCCTGGTCAAAAACCGGTGCGGTCGTCTGGATATCCTGTATCTCAAACTCCTGTATCATCTCATCAACGGAAAATATTTCTTTTTTCCCAGGATACGTCCATGCCATGGTCGCCATATAGTTTTTCATTGCCTCAGGCAAATACCCTTTTGCCCGATAATCAGAAACCCACACCGGATTTTTCCGTTTTGAAAGTTTGCTTCTGTCGGGATTCCGAAGAACAGATACGTGCGCAAATTTCGGCATATCCCATCCGAAAAACTGAAATAAAAGAATCTGTTTCGGGGTAGATGATATCCACTCTTCCCCACGGATAATATGTGTGATCCCCATTAAATGGTCATCAATAACAACACCTAAATGATATGTCGGAAATCCGTCAGATTTCAAAAGAACCTGGTCATCAATAAGCGCATTTTCAAATGAAATATCACCTCGAATAAGATCTGTAAATGTTATCGTTCCCTTATCAGGAACACGTAAACGTATAACATACTGTTCTCCTTGGTCGACCCGTTTCTTTGCTTCATCTGTTGCTATCTTTTTACATAGTCCATCATACATCGGCGGCTCATGGTTTGTTTCCTGATTTTTCCGCATTTCTGTCAGGCGCTCGGACGTGCAGAAACAGTAATACGCATGACCTTTGGAAACAAGCTCTTCGGCATATTTTTTATATTCAGGTAGTCTGTCAGATTGCCGATACGGTGCGTGTGGACCCCCACAATCCGGTCCTTCATCATGAGGGATACCAAGCCAAGCAAGGGAGCCTAAAATCCGCTCCTCTGACCCAACTACAAGACGCGTCCTGTCCGTATCCTCGATCCTGATAATAAACTGGCCATTATTCTTTTTGGCAAAGACGTAGTTAATAAGGGCGGTATACGCGTTCCCAATATGCAGGTCTAACCCAGTTGGAGAAGGTGCTATTCGTGTACGTACTTTATCCATAGATTCATCCATTGTATCATAGGAATGCTGTATACTTAATCTATGGCAACCTTGACAGAAACAGCTTACCAGACACGAAAATTCATCAATTATGCAATCCTTGCGGTCATTGCATATATCATCCTCCGGATACTCTGGACGATATTTGCGACTGTCTATATCGCAATTTTCCCGCCAAAAGCGCCTCCTCCAAATCACGCATTCGGAAAACTGCCAGCTTTGAAATTCCCGACGCCTCTTGCCTCACCTACAGCGGAACTCACATTCCAACTTGAAACCATTGAAGGATCTGTTCCTCGTGCATCAGAATCCGCAACCGTGTATTTCATGCCAAAAAATGCATCTAATCTTTTGGCGCTTACCAATTCAACGGAATTTGCCAGGCGGCTTGAGTTTATCAAAGACCCGATCCAGGAAACCAAGAATATATATAGATGGGAAGATGCAGATGCACCGCTTCGCATACTCCGGTATGACATAACTTCAAAAAATTTCATTTTGCGATACCAATTCGATAAAGATATGGGGGTATTTGCAGAACGGGCAGTACCCATTGATCAAGTCGCCAAAACCGAGGCACGGAATATTCTCCAAACCTATAACCTTCTCCAAAAAGATTACGATAAGGGACAAATAAAAGTTCAATATCTAAAACTCGTAGGCAACAAACTCGTTAAAACCACAAGCCAAAATCAGTCAGATAGTGTCCGTCTTGACTACTTCAGGGAATTCATTGGTAATACCCCAATTGTTAATGCATACCCAGACGAAGGACTGATATCATTTGTCTTTTCCGGATCTAAAAACATAAAAAAACACATCCTCCAGTTTGCTTACACGTACTGGCCCATTGATTATGTAACAACAGCAACATATGGGTTAAAGCCAAGTAGCACTGCATGGAGCGAACTCCAATCAGGACGGGGGTATATCGCACGCTACCCAACAAAAGGGAATGTCGCAACTATCCGAACTGCATACCTTGCCTACTATGAATCCATTGACCCACAAACCTACATGCAACCGGTATTTGTCTTTGAAGGCGATGATGGATTTTTAGCGTACGTCCCTGCTGTTAGTCCTCCGTGGATAGAAGAGAAATAATGGTTTTTATAACTACTTTGAAGCTATAATCATTCCATAAATTTGTAATTTAACCCGAATATCTTATAATTCCGATAATGTTAGAAAACTGGAGATATAATCGTGCAATAAACGCAAACAAAATATATGCAACTCCCGATTCAAGAACCGTATTTTTTGAACAAGAATACCTAACTCAGGAAGCGTTACATCATCTTAAGATAAACAATACCACTTCTCCGTCAGACGTGAGTAAAGTTGGAAGTCTTCTTATGGCACACGAATCAATTCCCGGATTACGAACACCATATATGGTTGAGGTTTTAGGGATGCCTCATGCAGGAAAAACAACGATGCTCAATCGTTATATGGAAGAACTATGGCAAAGAGATGAGAGAAACAAAATCGGAATAGTAAAAGAAGGTGCAAGTTCGATTAAAGAAAAACATGGCGATTTAAGATATACTGATCCCTTTTTATATTCAATGCTTTCTGGTTCCTCAGCCTTTGCTGAAACTATCGCTACTCTCAAGGGTGTGAACGAGGGTATGCGTATGGTAGTTTCAGATAGAGGACAGATTGATAGACGGGTCTGGAGAAGAACTCTATTTCTTAAGGGAAATGTAAAACCCGAGATCATGATAAACGAAGATCAATTTATTCACGATCTAGAGAATACACCAATTCAAATAGGTTCGATCATAATGTTCATGGTCAGACCTGACGTGTCAATACAACGATGTAAAAATAAAACAGCGGAACCAAAAACAAATCCAATAACAAATAGAGATTTTCTCTCCAGACTTAACGAACAATATTGGAGATTACATTGGGAGATACTCCAAAACAACGTTCCTTTTCGAATATATACATGTATTAATGCGGAAGAGCCTGAAGATAAAGTTTATGAACGATTCAAATACGTCATGGACACAACATTGAATATTCACAGCACTTATCTGGCAGCTTTAGCAAAAGCCTTTCCTAAAGAGTTTGACAGAATAAAATCAGAGTTTGATAAACAACCTAAAAAACAAAATAGCACAGAAAAACTACTAAGCGATAAATTAGGTAGAAAGGTATTGATTGTCGGTGGTGACGATATGGAATCAAAAGATGAGATTCTTGGAAAACCGTTTATCGAAGGTTTACATATACGATAACTAGATATTCATAAAAAATTATGGTGCTTTTAATTCTTGCCACTCGTAGTTATTAAAGACCCAATTAATAAGCCGAATAGAATCGCCAAAACGATCCTGGCTATGAAGTACAACAATAATAATCCGTCTACCTCCCCGTTCAACGAGTGTTACTAAGTTCTCTCCCGCTTCCTCAGTCCATCCGGTTTTAATGCCAGCAACCCCTGGAATTTTTCCTAACAGCTGGTTGACATTACTTAACTTATGGAAATATGTATGTGTTATATCTGAAATGGTAATCTGTGGGATCGCAACCATTTTTGCAATCACTTTGTTTCGAAGGGCAACATCCGCAAGCCGCGCGAGATCTTCAGCAGTCATATATTGACTGGGGTCATCATATCCGACAGGATTGACAAAATGACTCATGGACAAATGCAATTCCTTTGCTTTTGCATTCATGGCCACAATAAATGCATCCAATCCTCCGGGATATGCATGAGCAAGTGCGTATCCTGCATCATTTCCTGACAGTATGAGAAGTCCGTACAATAAATTTTCAACCGTAATCCGTTCCCCTGTAACAAGTCCCATGGTCTGACCGTTATTTTTTATTTCTCCGACTGTCACCACATCATCCAGCCCCATCTTGTCTAATACAACAAGTGCAGTAAGTATCTTTGTTGTTGATGCAGGGGGAAGTTGCATGGTGCTTACCCTTCGAAATAGATAAACACCAGATACTAAATCCTGAACAACAACAGATGTTGCGGATATGTCTATTCCAGGATATACACCATACTTATTGATTGGATACAAAGCAGGAGTTGGTCTTGTACTAAGCGTATTCCAGGATTTTAGTCCCTCTCCAAAACTAGACACAGAATAATAATTCTGTCCCGGATACCAAAGAAAAAAGAGCACAAGACAAAAAAGAAGCAAGAACTTATGCCACCGTTTTAACCACCAGGAATGTTTGATTTTCGTAAACGTGGCAGATGCTGTCATGATAATTATTTCTTTGTACGAATGGTTAACCCTAAATCCCGAAGTTGTATCTCATCAACCGGACTTGGCGCGTCCATAACACTTGTTGTTCCCCCTGATGTCTGCGGAAACGCCTGGACATCCTTAATTGATGTCTCTCCCAAAAAACACATGAGGAATCGTTCGATGCCGATTGCAATTCCTCCGTGCGGTGGGACTCCATAAGAAAAAGCTTTGAGCATGTGGCCGAATTGTTTCTCAATTTGTTCTTTTGTATGTCCGATGGTCTCAAATACTTTCGAAAGAATCTTCGGGTCTGTACTTCTGATACTTCCCCCGCCTGCTTCATATCCATTCCACACTAAATCATATTGACTCGTAAGGATTCCTTCTACCTGACCATTCAACAAAGCCTCCTTATGCTCAGGAATTGGATCTGAAAAGGGGTTGTGGGAATACGTCCATTTCCCTTCCTTATCTTTCTCAAAAAACGGGAAGTCCACAACCCAACTAAATGCGTGCACACCATTTTTCTTATCATCTTCCGTTCGCAAATCGAATTTGTCAGCCCCGTATTTGGCTATTGCATCTTTGTATGAAATAATTGGAAACGGTTTTTCCTTAATCGTTCCTCCAATTGTCTCAACAATAGTTATCACCATCTCCTCAACAAGCGTCATCACGTCTTCTTGTTTCACAAAACTCATCTCAAGATCAAGCTGCGTATGTTCAAATCCCCTATCTGCACGCAAATCCTCATCCCTGAGGCACCTGGCTATCTGGAAATATCGCTCAAATCCCGCAACCATTAATAACTGCTTGTATTGCTGCGGCGATTGGGGAAGGGCGTAAAAATTCCCCGGCTGCATACGGGACGGTACAAGAAAATCCCGTGATCCTTCTGGAGTAGATTTTGTTAGAAGCGGTGTTTCAATCTCAACAAACTCATTTGTGAACAAATACTGTCGCATCAGATCCACAATCTTGGATCGCATGCGAATATTCTTCTGCATCCGTTCTCTCCGAAGATCCAGGTATCTGTATTTCAACCGAATTTCCTCGTGTATCTCCCGACCGTCTGTTTCCAAAGGAAAGGGAAGCTCGGATGCCGGTGAAAGGATATTAATGGTTTGTGCTTCCACTTCAACTGTGCCGGTTGCAATTTTCGGATTCACCATGGCATCCGGTCTCTTCTTCACAATACCTGTGATAACCACACAGTCTTCTTGTTTTGGGTCAAAAGGTGCCTTAGTCACGACCACTTGCACAATGCCTGTTCTATCCCGAAGATCCAAAAACGTGATTTTCCCGTGATCTCGACGGGTGTTTATCCATCCGGACAAGGACACGGTTTCCCCGACTTTACTGGTAACGTCTCCCACCATTGTTCTCATACTACTGATTGTACTCATTCCTTCGTATTCTTGACAAGACCAGGCTTGCCTGATATAAAAGAACAGTTCTATGAATTTCTCAGAAGCTTATCACGTCCAAACCATCATCCTTATTACAGGACTGGGGTGACGTGGAATAAAGGAAATATTCCAAACGAACCCCGCAAAAAGAAGCGGGGTTTTTTACTGTTCTTTAAAAATAGTTTTTGGGTGGTAATGAAGGATCAACTATCTTGATTCTTCCTTTCCACTCAGAACATGAGTGAGATTAATTTTGGAGGTGTTCGAATGTGTTGTTCTATTTGCGGTTCTACGTTCCATAAATCTGGTGCCTGTCCTAAGCGGTTTGATGTTGAAATAAATGAAAAAGATTCAGGTAAACCGCCAAATCAAGATGACCCACGAAAATCAATTCAAGCCATGGGAATATGTCCTGAATGCGGGACTACCCTCATACCAAATCACGTGTGTCGTCACGGATGATGCCAGTTGAACCCCAGCGTCATTACAGCGTTTCGACGCTGGGGTTCTCTCAGGGGAATATAAAAGTGCTCTTTGTTTATTTGCAAACATACGAATTGCTTTTCTATTCTCCACACCTCCAATTGTCACAAAACACCATCTCTTATGTAGCCAAACAAATTGACTATAGAAATCACGGTGTTTTGTGAATACCAAAAAATTTCCCCGTATTTATGGGCACGAGCGCCCAAATAATGCGGGGATTATAGCATCTGGATATCACGAAGTTTTAACTGAAGACTCGTCTTTCCATTCCAGTCATTTTTATCAATGGTATAGGCAATATCAATAGGCGCTCCTTGTCGTAATTTCCCATACAACTCGCCCTTCCCAAAGGCAACTGCTTCAAACGGAATTTTGACTGACGGATGTGACAATTTCAGTTTCAAATGATTCTGTTTTGCTCCAATCAGACGAAATGATTCAACTGTCACATCCTTTGTCGCAAACAACGGCTCGGGATTACCTAGTCCAAACGGTGCAAACTCCCGAATCCGATCATATAATGAAGAACCAATATCAGTCATCAGAAGTTCTATATCTATTGTCATTGTCTGCACAAATAGTGATGCGTCAATTTCACTCTTTGCAGCGTTTTCAACTTCCTTGGTGAATTTCTGTATATTTTTCGTCTCTATAGTAAATCCAGCTGCCATCGGATGACCACCAACATCAACAAGAAATGAACTATGATTTCGTAAAAATGAAATTATATCAAATCCTCTGATTGACCTAACCGATCCCTTTGAGATCCCTTCTCCTTCTGAGATAACAATAGCCGGGCGGTAATACGTTTCCACGAGTTTTCCTGCGACAAGTCCGATGATTCCCTGGTTATATGTTTCATCTGACACGACAAGAATATTGGGAATGGTTTTTGCGTCTTTTTTCTTAAATAGGTCAATGGCATGAGCGGTCGTATCTACAGTAAGTTGCTGCCGCTCCACATTCGTAACACTCAGTACCTGCGCAAGGCGTGTTGCCCTATCGGCGTTTTTCGTACACAAAAGCCGCAATGCATCAAGCGCATGATCCAGTCGGCCCATCGCGTTAATACGGGGCGCAAGTATATGCGATATATCAGACGTGGTTATCAGTTCCTGAGTTATTCCCGCGCCTGTAAGGAGTGCCACAAGCCCCAGCCGCTTGGTTTTTGCAAGCGCCTTCAAACCATACACAACAAGCGACCTATTGGTTCTGGTTAAAGGCACCATATCAGCAATTGTACCGATTGCGCATAACGCGAGAAGTTCCTGTGCTTTTTCCTTTTTTTCCTTCAAAAGCATGTTTGCCACAAACCATGAAACTCCGGCTCCTGACAAATCCGTTGTGTGGATCGTGGGACAGTCAGGAAAAACCTTGGGCTTCACATGGTGGTCTGTCACCACAACGTCAATTCCTATTTTTTTGGCGTACTCGACCTGTTTGACAGCGGTTATCCCGTGATCAACCGTGATAATGAGGGTCGGATCAAATTCTTTTTGTACACGGTCTATTCCCTTTTCAGACAATCCGTACCCTTCATCTACCCTGTGGGGAACATATGGCATAACGCGGGCCCCGCGTTCGTACAGCGCCTCCCATAAGACGGCACCAGCTGTAATACCGTCTGCGTCATAGTCCGTATATACAACAATGGATTCATTTTTTTGTATTGCTTTTTCAATACGTGCAAACGCACGCTGTAATTCTTTTCTATCTATGCCAACATCATTTGAAATAAAATCGATCGGGTTTTTCGGATGAAGAAATGTCTGTATTTCCGCTTCTTTTGTTATGCCGCGGTTTCCTAAAAGCACGCGAATGATATCATCAATTTCATAATCATTCTTTGAGATAGTTCCCAGTATATTCCACATTAACATGTAGCTTGTATGATATGATAAGAATCATGATAATGCTACCCCCCACTGTCCAAACAGTAATTCAGACCCTCAAGAAAAACGGGTTTGATGCATACGTGGTCGGCGGATCTGTCCGCGACCTACTTATGGAAAAACCTACCAAAGGCTGGGATATGACAACACGTGCAACACCAGAAGAAATTCTTTCATTGTTTCCTGAAAGTTTCTATGACAATCAGTTTGGTACAGTCGGAATTAAAATCTATGCGTCATCCAAAAAACATGATGAGAATGAAAAACCTATTGATATATTCGAAATAACAACATACCGCAGTGAAAAAGGATACACAGACCACAGGCATCCTGACGTTGTTCAATGGGGAAAAACCCTGGAAGAAGATCTTTCCAGACGGGACTTTACTATAAACGCCATTGCGTATGATGGAACAACATGTATTGATCCATACTACGGCCAGGAAGACATACATAAAAAAATCATCCGAGCAGTCGGAGATCCTGAGAAACGGTTTGAAGAAGATTCGCTCCGGATGATGCGAGCCATCCGAATAGCAAGCCAACTCGGATTTCAAATCGAAGAGGAAACAAAAAAGGCAATCATTCATAAGGCCAACCTTCTCAATGACATATCAAAAGAACGGATACGCGATGAGTTTTTAAAAATCCTCACAAGCGAGTATAGCGCTGATGGAATACTCCTTCTTAAAAATACCGGACTTCTGGAATATGTTATTCCTGAATTTATTCCGACATTTGAAACAGAGCAAAAAAGCCCAAAACGGCATCACCTCTATGATGTTGGCACTCATTCAGTCAAGGCAATGGAAGCGTGTCCATCCAAAGACCCAGTTGTACGATTTGCAACCCTAATCCATGACATTGGAAAACCAACGACTTTCCATAAGGATGACACTGGCCTTATCACGTTCTATAACCATGAAGTTGCGGGAACGAAACTTGCTCGAGTCATTGTCGAACGGCTCAGATTTTCAAAAAAGGATAGCGAACGAATCCTTACCCTCATCCGTTGGCATCAATTCAGCGTTGATGAACGTCAAACAGATAGCGCAATCAGAAGAATCATCAGACGAGTAGGAAAAGAACATCTGCAGGACATGCTTGCTCTTCGGACTGGAGACAGACTCGGAGGTGGTGCACAGGAAACATCATGGAGGATGGAACTCTTTAAAAAACGTTTGGATGACGTCCAAAAACAACCATTTTCCATTAAAGATCTCAAGGTAAACGGTACTGATGTCATGGAGATTCTTGGATGTCGCCCAGGACCTGTTGTTGGAACGATACTCAATAAACTTTTTAACGAAGTTGAAGTTGGGACGCTTATAAATGAACGCGATCCGCAACTTGCACGGATTAAAGAATTACCTGATACTCATTAATGTTCGAGAACCGATTTTAATTTTTCTAATATGTCTTGAGTGAACGGTTCTTCTAATTCTCCTTTATCCACCCATTCATAATATTCTAATAATGAAGAGGCATTGGATATTGGTGTATGTGTGTATCGAACATGATATATTCTATCTTTTGAAATCAATTCATATAACTCATTTTCTTTTAACGCGTTCACGACGTATTCTGCCCACTTTCCTTCTTTGTTTTGATTCTTATATATTGTTCCAACTTTTATTGGCCATTCAGTGGTCTCTTCTGTAACTATTGAACCAACCCATAGGGGTGTGTTGTTTGGATTAATGTAAAAATTATATACTTCAGCGGCGGATTTATTAATTTGAATAATCAGTTTATTCTCTTTCATATTATCTGCGTTTTTTCTTTCCCTCAAGCCTATTCCAAATAAGAAGAATCGGAGTTGCGACAAACGGCGATGAGTAGGTACCGGTGATAGTACCAATAAGAAGGGCTACCGCAAACCAACGCACTGTTTCTCCTCCCATGAGAACGAGCGCAAGTAACATAAATATAATGGTGAATGAATTAATGAGTGATCGTCCCATGGTTTCGGTTAAGGCAATATCAATAACATCAGCAAGCGGTGCATTTGGACTTCTTTTTCTGTATTCGCGGATCCGGTCAAAAATGACGATAGTGTCATGCACGGAAAAACTCATGGTCGTTAAAAATGCGGTCATAAATAATGTATCAACTTCGACTCCAAAAAAATATCCAAACAATGAGAATGATCCAAATACCACAAGCACATCGTGGATGAGCGCTATGACTGCCGACACACCGCTTTTTATATCCTTAAACGCATAGGCAACATAAAGAAGTATCGCAATCACTGCAAAAAGAGCCGCGACCATGGACTTATATAACAGTTCACTTCCCAGAATTGGACCAATCGTATCATTTCGAAGGATATCAATTGGCTTATCAGTTGTTACCTGTAATGCCTTGATAAATTTCCCAATCTGTTCCTCAGATACCTGCCCCATATGAAAAATATAGGATGAGGTATCCAGCTTCTGTGTGGTAAGAACCGGAATTTTTTGATCTTGTATCACAGACTGTATGATGGACTCCTCTACGGGGACTTGCATTTTAATCTCAAGAACCGACCCGCCGGTAAAATCAATGGACGGTTTCACTCCATGGGAAATAAGGGAATATATTCCGGGAACCAATACCAAAGACGATAAAAGAATATACACCCATATGTATTTCATGAATCTGATCATACTTTTGGCCCCCGATAAAACATCCGGATTAATGTTCTCGTCACAACTATTCCTGTAAATAAGCTCGTTACCACGCCTAGAAATAACGTTGCGGCAAAACCCCGAACAAGTCCAGAGGTTGGAAGGAATGACCAATTCCCGGGGTTAAACAGAATAATTGACGTAATTATAGTCGTGAAATTCGCATCTCTAATGCTTTCCCAGGCTTTTCCAAACCCGAGTTCCATGGCTATCTTCCACGGCTTTCCGCGCCTGAGCTCCTCCCGATATCTTGAAAAGATAAGGATATTGCTATCAACCGCCATGCCGATTGATAGGATAAATCCTGCAATTCCAGGAAGCGTCAAAGTTACAGGAATGAACCGATAGAGAAACAGCGTAATAAGTCCATACATGAAAAGTGCAATATCAGCCAAAAGACCAAGCCATCCATATTGGACAATCATAAAGGCAGCAACCAGTCCAAGACCAATGACTCCTGCACGAATACTTTTTGTTACGGAATCAGCGCCGAGTGTCGCGCCTATTGTCCGTTTTTCAACTATTTTAACTGGTACCGGAAGCGCCCCAGCATTTAACTGAATCGATAATTGTTTTGCTGAATCAACAGTAAAACTTCCTGTAATAACAGCCTGACCATCAGTTATTTCTGAACTGACCCTAGGAGCTGTCACAAGGACATTATCAAGAAATATCGCAAGCGGCTTATTGATTAGCCGTTTCGTCACGTCTCCGAATTTTTTGGTGCCTTCTGGCGTAAACTGAATACCAACCTCTGGCTCTCCTGTTTGGGAATTAAATTGAAGGAGTGACTTTTTTAAATCCCGTCCGGTTATCCCAACAGCGCTCGTGTTTTCTAACGTAGGAATAATAAATCCGCTGTCTGTTGCTAGTGGATCATTGGTATATTCGCGAAAATCAAGTTGTGCTGTTTGTCCAACAAGCGCAATTGCTTCATCTGTGTTCGTTACTCCCGGAAGTTCTACAATAATCCTATAATTCTCGCCACTCATTGCTGACTGAATAACAGGCTCTGAAACACCAAAAAAATTCACACGCCTCTCAATCACCTGCTTTGCGGATTCAAGGGAATCCTTTCGGTCACCTGAAGGAATGGTTTCCATATCTGCCTCAAGTGTGAGCTGTGTACCACCAGCTAAATCAAGACCCAACCTGGTAGTAAAATCTTTTTTTATGTGCACTCCAAACAGTGTCGTGTCAATGGAAGGCGCCTGAGGTAGGTCAAAAAACACCAGTACGAGTGCAAGAACAACAAGAATCCCGAATGTTTTTTTGGTTTGTTTCATACGCAGTTGTTATTCAACAAGTTCTTCCTCGTCGCCGACAATCATAACTCGGGAACCGGAAAGAATAGAAAGCACGAACGGGTCGCGACGGCGTTTCCGGAATGTAAATTCCTCTTCCGACATCACTGTGTAATTAAGTTCTCGTTCCCGTCTCACTTCTTCTGCTTTCACGAGTTGTCCGAGTTCTGCTAAAACAACAGTTCCCACTATAAGCATATCAACATCTGTTGATGATTTCCGCTCGCGTCCCCGCAGATACCGTCCTGACATCATGACAAATTTAAGTTTCCCTAATTTTGTTTTGTGTTTGATGATATCAAATCCAAGTCCTGATGTTTTTCCGACCAACTCTAAAAGCTCATAATACAAGGGGTATTCTTTTCTAAACGTGTAGAATAGTCTATTGGCCCGATGCTCTTTCGACACCATCCCGGCTTCTTCCATGTGCGCAAGTTCCCGCCTGACTGCATTGATTTCTTCACCAATTCGCCTCACGATATCCCGAACATGAAATATGGTTCCCGGATGGCTCAAAAATAATTGAAGCATCTTTACTCGGACCCGAGAGATGATAATGTCTTCTAATAACATATGCCCTCCTTTCCATTCATGGGAAAGTTGGTTTGAGGCAGGATTATTTTAATATTGCACTGGCGTCCCGATTGGTAGCATCTCTACCCATATCTGACCCCTAGTAAACGAAATTTCTTTTCCTGATGGATCTGAAAACACTGTCCGTGCGGTTCTATCTAATTTCTGCCACGTAATTTTCGTCGAAACCCCATCCTGGAATAAAATTCCGTTTCCTGATCCGATGTTTCCATATAATAAATGCATATGGTCATCAACTGGTCCAGTTTCTTTGGCAAACATGACAACAACAGCCTTTGCCTGTAGTTGTTCCTCAGTTTCCAAATCCGTATGCGCTACACCGCCATTTTCCCGCAGATACACATTCTTGACCTTATCATACGTCCACTTAACGCCATATTCCTTTTCATACCCTTTCCATTGGACAAATGATATGGTCGTACCTGACCCGCGATCTGCATCTTTTGCATCGTCTTTGAATTTCCATGATTCATATTTCTTATCCCAGGCAACGCCCTTTGCGTCAACATTCGTCCACCCACGTGTTGCCGCTAAGGTATACAGCCTGTCCGTCTGACACACCATTGTGTGTTCTGTTGCAACAGGGTGGTCAAGCCTATCATAATTTCTATAACACGTTGGGAACGAAATGCCAAATTGATCCATATCCTTAATCCGGTATTGATCTATCTGGCACAGTGCCTTTGCCCGTTCATCAACTGTTTCGTCCTCGCAGTTTCCTGCTCCTCCGACGTGGTTATATAATGCATCATATTCCAATACCCACGGAAGAAAATATGTACGCGCGCTACGAACAGGTGCAAGGTTCACATTTCCACCTGCAATCCCGCAGTAAAATATTCCCATAAATCGTGACACGCCGCCTTCAGCAACCGCTTCGTAGACAACGTCAGCAAGCGACAATCCAGACTGAGGGCGAGCTTCTGCATGATTTTCGATCATAACTGCAAGTGGACGCCGTGTTTCCCAGGTTGTTTTTTCCTGTTTGGTATACATCTTCCCATTGATGGGACACATTTCCGTCCGCGGAATCGACGGGTCAACCATGAAACTTTTTAACGGCTTCGTCACTGTTCCATTTATCTTTACTCCTGATTTCGAAGTACCAGTTCCCCCTCCCTTATAACTAAACACAGCAGTTGAGATACCTGTTGAAATAAGGTACACGGCAATTGCAAGAATGCCGTACATCCATAATTGTTGTTTTTTCATAGCGTTTGCTCCTTTTGCTACCGTGTTATCCTAGTGGTCGCGCTTTTTTGATAGCTGACTGCTCTTCTTTCGAAAGCTCGACATCTTCTGATACACCAAGTTTTATATGTTTAATATACCACCGATTGCCTGTTCTCGCATAGAGAGAGGTCATGATTATCCCGTTATCTTTCCCATCAAGAATAGCAATCGTAAAACTTTGGCTTCCACCTGTATCTGAGAATGGATTAAACCGTACGATTCCTAATCGCTGAAGGTGCAGTCGACCGTCCTTTGTCAATTCATCAATCGAAGCATTGATCAGTTGGATCGCTTTTCCGGTTTTTTCATATTTTCCGATAAGCTCGACTAATACTTCTTTTAAAGTTTTAGACGTAATACCGCTCGTTAACTTGTTGTAATGCGAAACCATGCGAAATACGACAATTGTCAAAACAGCCATCCAGACAAGGACGACAACCATAATTCCATAAAATACTGTTGGGTCATTGAATACCATTTGTATCCATCATAGTAGTATTTTTTCGTGCTTTTTGTCAATGAGAAATCTACGCTCTGTATCTCATTTAAGTTGACAAGTATGTTGAAGCTATGTTACCCTCATCTAGCCTCAAATCATATGCCGAAGAAAACAAAAAAAGCAAAATTGATTGCAGAGTACCGCAGAAAACTCCAACAGTTGGAAGGGCATCCTATCCAGTCAACTACTAACCCGTCTCCAGAACCCGTCTCTTCTATTTCCTATTCCGGCTATACGCTTCCAAAGACCGTATCGAAACAGGAATCACCATCTTCTGTAACACTTGCATTACCCATTAATGAATTTACAGGCATTAAAAAAGATTTAATAAAAACACTGATTGTCATCTGCCTATTTTTTAGCGTAGAATTTGCGTTGTGGAAATTGTTCGGATAATATTTTTTTTCTGAAGGGGGGTGAAACAAATTTATGGCAACTATGTACTGTGTTAAATGTCGCGCAAAGCAAGATGATCCAAAAGCAGTCCCAGTGACTCTGAAAAACGGTAAACCAGCAATGAAAGGCAAATGCCCAGTGTGCGGAACCGGAATGTTCAAAATCGGTAGTTCAAAGTAATCCCAGTATTTGGGATAAATCTGCCTTTTGGCAGGTTTTTACGCGTAAAAATTTTCTGCCTCCCCCTCATCAATCTGGTGAGGGGGTTTTCGTTGTATGGTATACTACAGCCACGCGCTGGGACAACGTGCCTTCGCTCTTAGAGCAATCTAAGGGAGGAAAGTCCGGACAGCAGAATATGAGAGGACTCCGCGAAAGCGGTGATCCCGTTCTTTATTAAGACGGGACTGGTGCCCTACTTTCGAAAGAAAGCAGGGACGATTCCTGAACTGACAGGATGAGAGAGCCACAGAGACGATCGCATTTCTACGTATCGCAAGATACATGAAATACGGGTGAAACGAGGCAATCCCACTTGCTGCAACCGACGACTGGTCCGTTATGAGGACATATTCCCCAGGACCGAAGCATGCGGGCATAGATAAATGAAGGTATGCAATAACAGAATCCGGCTTACAAGTTGGACTAGCGCGTACGAGTTATTCCTTCGGAGCTTCCTGATATGCGTTCAATATTTCCTGAACAACAAGAACAATGGGGACAGCAAGAACTGCTCCTGCAATGCCTGCGAGTTTGCCGCCCACCATGAGGGCAAAAATCGTAATAAGCGGAGACAAACCAACACTTTTCTTCATCACAAACGGAACTATGAAATTGTTTTCAGCCTGATGAACAATGATGAACAGTCCAATGACGCTGAGGGCCAAAACTGGAGATGTTGCAAGCGCAACCATGATGACCGGCACAGCTGAAATGATCGGTCCGATATTCGGCACTATCTCTAACAGTCCAGCAAGTATTGCCAAAGGAAGAGCAAAATCTATCCGCAAAACCAACAGACCAATATAGGTAAGCACCCCTATGACAACCATAAGAATGATCTGTCCCTGGATCCACATCCCCAAACGGTTTTCAATCCGCTCAAGAACTGTCATGATGCGATTTGCACTTACCTCTCCCATAAATCCTACCAGCGTCTTGTGTGCATATTTCCGTTCGATAAGAAAGTAAAATACAAAAACCAGAATCGTTACAATGGTGATGAAGTTAGAAAAAATATTAATGGTCACCTTCACGATATTCTGCCCTATTGGGGCAATCTGTTGGGACATTTGCGTAAAATCAACAGTACCGTTGGGAAGTATTTTTTCTAAAACTCCAGGGAGCGATTGGGCAAAGTGCGTAAATTGAATCACAAGCGTCGGAATGAAACTTGCGACAGTCACAATAAACAGGCTGATCAAGCCAAAATAGATTACGATGATTGCAAGGATTCTTGGAACTTTTCTTCGTTCCAAAAAATCCACCATTGGCCGAAGCCCAGACATAATGATAAATGCAATAAAAAGGAAAAAAAGGATATCCCGTATTTGCCAAACAAGCCAAATACTTGCAAGTAGTACGAGTGTAAAAATAATGGTTTTGTGGGAAATTTCGATTTTCGATGTCATAACCTTATTTAGTATACCATGAGTCAACAACAGACTCTATTTCTTTCCCATACCCAATTTTTGAAACATCAAACCAGTGAATATTTTTGTTCCTCTTAAACCAGGTCATTTGACGACGTGCATATCCATGCTCATCATATTTCCACTTCTGTATCACCTCTTTTTTCTCAACTTCTCCCTCAATATATCCTTTCCACTCTTTATATCCCAAACCACTCATAGACAAAAGGTGCCATCCATATCCTTTCTGTACTAATTTTGTCACCTCATCAATCACGCCATCTATTACCCGTTTATCTACGCGTGCATCAATCAGGTTATACAGATACGGAAACGGGGCAGTCAATCCTATCCAACATACGTTTTGCTTCATTACAGATGGTTTATGTATCGACAAAAATCCAGCTCTCCCAAGTTCAATTTTCCGAATAAGCCGATGAGGGTTGTTTCTATCTGAATTATTCAGTCGATCCCACAGTTTGGGAAATTCTTCTTGAACCAATATTTGAAGTTTCTCTATGGAATATGTGTTTAATATATTTCGAAGATTCGTATCTGGTTTCACTCCTATTGTGGGAACTGTTTGAATAAGAGACTGGATATACAATCCTGTTCCTCCAACAATGATGGGAAGTTTTCCCCTGCTCCGTATATCTTCAACACACGCAATTGCTTTCTTCGCATATGCTGAAACGCTAAATGACTCATCAGGATTGACCGCGTCATACATCCACATTGTTACGCCTAGGAGCGACCCAACATCTTTCCCTGTTCCAATATCCATCCCTCGATATACTTGTCTGGAATCAGCAGAGATAAGTTCTCCGTTATATTTTTTCGCAAGCCGTACCGCAACAGCTGTTTTCCCGGTTGCTGTCGGACCTGAGACAATAAGAAGTTTATTCATATAACGGATACGTCCCTTTCCGTAAATTCGATTTGTTGATGAGATCATCCAATATCTCCCACCTACTCTTTTTTTCTTTAAAAGGAATATCATCTACCATTGTTTTATGTGCAACCGTCTCAGGACGGTCAGAATAAATTGACACATATGCTTTCATAAACCCAATCTTTTTGCACAGCGCTACTGTATGTTCAAACTGCTCTTTTGTTTCTCCGGGGAATCCGACAATAATATCTGTCGAAAATTGAACATCAGGAATTTTCTCTCTCATTATACGTATTAACTCAACATATTCCTTTGGGGTATACCACCTATTCATCCGTTTCAATATCGTTTCATCACCAGACTGTACCGGCAAATGAATAAGTCGTTTAATATTTTTATGTTTTGCTATCACCGCAATGAGTTCGTTTGAAAAATCCCACGGATTACTGGAAATAAAATCAATGTTCTTCAGGCCGTCTATATCTGCGATGTCTTCTAATAAATATGGAAACAGTGTCGGTATCCGCATCTTCCCTAAATGCTTTACATAAATAGCTTTTTTGTTTATGCGTTCCAAATCAGATCCGTATGAATTGACGTTCTGTCCAACAAGCGTGATAGATATATATCCCTGTTTTGCAAGATCTCTGCATTCAGAGAGAATATCTTCATAAGGCCTACTTATTTCCTTCCCCCGCGCAAATGGCACCACACAGTAGGAACAGAAATTATTGCATCCATTACTTATCATGACGAGCGCATGTTTTTTATCTCCCCGGACTATGCCACTTGTAAACCCTACCTCATCAATAGACAAAAATTCATCAACTGTTGGCATACGACGCTTGAGGCTCTTTAGTAATTTCCCAGACGCGTCATGAATTGCCATCCCAACCATGCACCCGGTCAGAATAACTTTTACTTTTTTTCCCTGTGCTTTTTCTTTCGCAATATTTCGAATAAGCCCCAAAACCCTGTCTTCAGCTGATTGCCGGATCGAGCAAGAAATGATAACCACGTCCTCTGCATCCTGCCACTTTTTTGCTCTTCTCCAACCTTTAGCCTCGTAGGTGGCTGCAATCCGCTCGGAATCTGAAACATTTGCGGCACATCCAAATACACATAGAAAATACTTCATGGAGATGATTGTAACATGCCGTCTTAGTGAATTCATCTCGAAGAGAACCCCGCTCGCGTACGTCTTCTTTTGTCTTCTTCTTTCTCTGAAAGATATCTCGGATGGGCGTCCTCTTTGTATACGAAATATACGAAACTCGATCCAGCCATCATGTAAAAATATTTATTACTCTTTTCCAATAATGATGACTGCGTTATAGGGAAGCGTTGCTTTCAATGTTGCCGACGTTGATCCAATCACATACGACCCAGTCAAATCTGCCTGCAAAATAGGAATAAATGCTTCTTTGTCCGCCTTTACCTGTATCTCTGTATTGGCATAATTATAATTAACCGCATTTCCAGTCCCTGCGACCGTATATCCTTTTTCCTCGAGCAATTTTTTGAGCGTATTTGCTACTCCTGCCTTTCCTGACCCGTTTAATATCTCAACTTCTAATTCCTTTTTATTAACAACAGGCGTTGGCGTAACAATTAGGGTTGGAACTGGAGATGGCGTTGGAGTCGGACGGGCTAAAGAAATAGGAAATGTTCCCTTGCTCACTGTAACAATTCCAACTCCAATAGTAACCACAAGCACACAAACGCCAACAGCCCATAGGACAACCGGCGCAATAGATTTTTTGTGAACACTAATATTTGGATACCCAACAGATGACGTTTGTTTTGATGGAGTAAAAAATTCACTCACTACGGATTCAGTTTCTTCTTTTGGTTTTCCAGCTGCTTCCTCTGCCATTTCTTCTTGAGGTGCTACTTCTATTTCTTGGTTCTCAACAACTGGTTCTTCCTGTTTTTCTTGTGTTGTTGTAGGCTGGGGAATTTCATCAATCACTTCTTCAACTACCTGCATAACTGGAGGGGGGGCAACAGGTTCAGATTCTTTCACGCTAGCTAGTTCCTGAATCTTTTCTTCAACAGAAAGTATCTTTTTCTTTTTAGACTGGAGTTTCTTTGGCATATACAGTAAGTGTAACGCGCAACAAAGAACAAATCAACATGAACCCACAAAACAGAAAAGCTCCTTTGCAACTATTTTTGCATCAAGGAGCCTTTCTTAAAACTTGTGCCATCTGATATTTACCGAATGGCTTTTTTCAATGCTTTTCCTGCTGTAAAACCTGGTGTTTTACGTGCTGGAATACTGATTGGTTTTCCTGTTTGAGGATTCCGACCAGTTCTGGCTTTCCGAGATCTGACCATGAATGTTCCAAATCCGGTAACCACTACTTTGTCACCTTTTTTCAGTACGTCAGTCATTGCACCAAATACAGCTGCAACTGATTCGCGTGCTGCTTTTGCTGTAAGACTGGCTTTTTTTGCGACGACTTCGACTAAATCTGCTTTTGTCATATGGGTAATTTCACCTCCTTTTCGGGCAGAAGATTTGAAAATAGATTGTTATGACAATCTCTAAAAACTAGAGTAGTTACTTTGGATTGTCCTGTCAAGATATCATTAAATATATCGCATGATATCAATCCAAATCGCAATGGATTAGAAGAATAACGCGGTATAACAAGAAAAAAATTATTTTGCCACTTCAACAGCCCGTAGTTCCCGGACAACTGTCACTTTAATCTGTCCCGGGAAGGTTACTTTCTTTTCTATTTCTTCCTTTATCTTCTGTGCAATAATTGTTGCACTCGCATCGTCCACAATTCCCGGATCAACGGCAACGCGTAACTCACGTCCTGCCTGAAACGCAAACGCTTCTTTGACCCCGGGATTTGCTTTAGCAATCTCCTCTAGGTCTTTCAAACGTTTGATATATTCATCATAGTTTTCATACCGTGCTCCTGGTCTGCTTCCTGAAATGGCGTCAGCAATATAGGTAAGCATGGATTCCGCACTCGTAAACGGTGTGTCCTCATGGTGCTGGGCAACACAGTCAATAACTGCTTTCGGAAGACCGTATTTCTTCAAGAGCTCAACTCCTAATTCAATATGACTTCCCTCCTTATCATTGATGACTTTCCCAATGTCATGCAAGAGACACCCAAGTCGAACAATATTTGCATCAGCACCAACTTCTTTGGCAAGAGCAATACCAATTTTCGTTTCCTCAAGTGTATGGGCAATCATATTCTGTCCATATGAAAACCGATACTTAAACCGACCTAAAGTCGCCACAATCGGAGAAGGAAGATTGTACACACCAACTGCATGGCACAATTTTTGTCCTTCTTCAAACATAATGCGTTCGACTTCTTTTTTCACCTGTTCGATGATCTCTTCGATACGCCCCGGCTGTACCCGACCGTCTTTCAGAAGTCGCTCAAGTGCGACGCGTGCAATTTCCCGACGTACTGGATCAAAACAGGAAAGCCGAATTACCCCTTCTTCATCCAAATCAACATCAACTCCTGTTGCTGTTTCAAATGCCCGAATATTCCGTCCTTCTTTTCCTATGATTCTCCCTTTCACATCCTCGTCAGGAATTTTGATAACAGACACCGTATACTCAGCAACATATTCAGTTGCCCCGTGCCGCATCGCATCAACAAGTATTTCCCGGGCTTTTACTTCTGATTCTTCTTCTGCTTTGATTTGCGCATCCTTAATCTCCTTGGCAATTGCCTCTTTCATCGACTCTTGAACCTCAGCAAGCATTTGCGTTTTTGCTTCCTCAATAGTAAGCCTACTGATTTTCTCTAATCGTTCCGTCAGATCTCGTTTCAACTTCTCGATATCCTGGAGTCTTTTTTCGGATACTGATTCTTCTTCCCGAAGATGTTTCTCCCGTTCGTCAAGTGCACCTTCCCGTTTATCCACAACTTCCATACGTCGCCTCACTTCATCCTCGACTTCCCGTTTCATCCGAAACGCCTGGTCTTTTGCTTCCACAAGCACTTCTCTTGCTTGAGCTTGCGCCATGGCAATAGCAGCCTGCGCTTGTGCCTGCATCTGAGCTTGGGCCTGCGCGAGTGTTCTCGTGTCTTCTTTTGACATTTTTTCAGGAACAGGTTGTTTTTGTTGGTGTTTCGGCGCCTGCATGACCGTGGTCTTTTCATGAACAGGTGCTGTTTTTTGTGGCTTTGCTTTCACAAGCGCTGATAAGGTTTTTAGGACATCAAACATAGTTTCCTCCAATGATACAAGTAATATTACGAAGCCACGAAAGAACTGCCGCTTTAATTAGGCGGATAAAGTAGGAGATATCGCTAATAATTCATTTATCATACAATCTACTACGCTTCAGTTTCTTTATGTGACCTCTTCAGTCGTCCTCATTGTACTCTTTTTCCCATGACCACGTCAATGACGCGCAAGGTGACAGATGAACTGAATCCACGGCGTTGTAGGAACCCAAACAGCTTCTTTTTCTGCTCAAGATGAGGCAGCTTCTGCCAAAGTGAATACTTTTTTTGCGCAATTGCTAATCCTAAATCAAAATCACTTGGAACATCTTCTCCTACCAATTCTGCATCTACTAAATCAATTACATCCTGGGAAACTCCCTTTTTTCGAAGCTCCAACTGAATGAGTCTCTTCCCTTTTGGTCTTGTCCTGTTTCTGCTTTCTATAAACCGCTTCGCGTACATCACATCATCGATATACTTTAATTCTTTCAGCCGAAGTAGTGCCTTTGAGACAAGTTCACTGGAACCGTGAAGTTTCGTACTCCGTTTATTGATATACGCAATGATTTCTTCCTCGCTTCTTGGGTGTATAGAAACATACATGATCCCGGCACCAATTAACAACCGAAGCTTTTGATCATCATCCATGAATGGTTATTCTTTCTCTTCTTCGCCCACAACTACTTTTGTTTGGGTAAGACCTGATTTCACGACTTTCCAAATTGCCTCGCTGACTTCTTTGGCAACTTTTGGCGTTTCACGAAGAAATAGTTTTGTTGCTTCTTTTCCCTGTCCGAGCATCTGTGTTCCATATTTAATAAAAGCTCCTGATTTCGTCAAAATATCAAATTCAATGCCAACATCAATAAGGGCTCCTTCTTTGGAAATTCCGTCATGCATCACATCAAACTCAGCAATCCGGAATGGTGGAGCTACTTTATTCTTGACCACTCGCACCCGATGACGGCTTCCTATAACTTTGTCTCCATCTTTCAAAGATTCGATTTTCCGTGAGTCAAGCCGGACAGATGCATAAAACTTCATCGCAAGCCCCCCAGGAGTAGTCTCTGGATTCCCAAACATAATGCCGATTTTCTGCCTGAGTTGGTTCGTGAACATCACCACTGTTTTCGACTTGGATATCACTGAAGTAAGACGACGGAGCGCCTGAGACATAAGACGCGCTTGCACACCCATCATGCTATCTCCAATATCTCCCTCAAGCTCTGCTCGTGGGACAAGGGCTGCCACAGAGTCAACGACAATCACATCTACTCCACCGCTTCGTATTAAGGTCTCTGCTATTTCAAGCGCCTGTTCCCCTGAATCTGGTTGGGAAATAAGCATGTCCTCAAGTTTCACCCCTAAGGTTTGTGCCCATAATGGATCAAGTGCGTGTTCTGCGTCAATAAATGCGGCAGTTCCCCCAAGTTTTTGTGCCTCAGCAATAACAGATAAACACACCGTTGTTTTTCCCGATGCTTCTGGTCCGTAAATCTCGACAATTCTCCCCCGGGGAAGTCCACCAACGCCAAGTGCCAGATCAAGCGGCAATATACCTGTTGGAATGACGTCTATCATGAGCTTATCAGAGGACTTTTCCCCGAAACGCATGATGGACCCCTTACCATATTGTTTTTCAATCTGATCCATCGCTAACCGAACCGCTTGAAGTTTTGCATCAACTGACATAAGAGACTCCTTTATTTCGGGCAGAAATTTTGTACCTGAAGTGTCATACCATTTTTACACAGTGGATGGTAGAATACAATAGTAATTTTTAATCAAGTCCCGGGACGTAGTTCAGTTGGTAGAACGCACGCATGGGGTGCGTGAGGTCGAGAGTTCAAGTCTCTCCGTCCCGACATACCTTATATGATCACCACAATACTTTTTGATCTTGACGGAGTACTTGTTGATTCGTTTGAAGCAAATTTACTTTTCCTACAACAACTCTTTGTAAAAGCAGGCTACGAACCTCCTTCGCGGAAAACATATACCCACCTCTTCCATGCATCGCTTGTTGAGGTTATCAAAACAGTGACAAAATCAACATCACAAGAAGAAATCAACAGAATCATGACTCTTGGAAATGATCACAGGTCTGATATATACCCTTACGACAAACTAAAAACGCCAACGGATTTATATACTGTCGTTCAAATGCTTCATAAAACATACACCCTTGGTATTGTCACAAGTCGTATCAAAAGTGGAACAGAGAATATCCCTCAACTACAGCAAATTCGAAAGTGTTTTGACATTATTGTTACATATGAAGACACAAAGGAACATAAGCCGCATCCAGAACCGCTCACCTTTGCTGTTAGAAAACTTCACAGCGATCCAGCGAAAACAGTGTATATAGGCGATCAACAAACGGATGTTCTTGCTGCTAAGGCGGCTCACGTTCAAAGCATTATTCTTTCCCAAAATCCTTTTCCTCAAGCAACCCGATGCATCCATTCATTCTCAGATATTCCAACCGTACTCACATCATTTTTCTAACACAAACTGAATATATTATATTTCGCTTTTCAATAAGCATTATTCTCCCAGATCGTACCGAAAAATCGTCACTTCGGAATTTTCAAATACTGGTTTCAAAAACGAGTAATATGTTCTTATCCGATCCAACACTGCGGAATATTTCGTCACAATGACGAATCGAATATTATTCTGTCTCAGAAATACCTGCGGATTCGTCTGGTCTATCCAATCGTAATAGAATTTATTTGCCAATATATCTTTCTCCTTGGCATTATATGTTGTCAAAAAATGACCACTATAGGTATACCTGCCGGCAATCCCAGGTATCATAAGATCAATGGATGTAGCGGCGATCCAAGAATAATAGCATCTCGCGGTTCGGCGGTACGCAAAAACACTAATCCCTTATATAGATCATTTGGAATGTACGCAAAATGAAATTCCGGTTCTTTCACCGGCTGATAATCTTTATATAGCTGCGGCACAATAGACACTATGTTAATAGCCAGATATACGACAATAAGCACAACGTCCATCTGTTTCTTATGGAACCGCTCAGATAACGCTTCTATTGCATACCAGATGATGACTGCTATAACTATGTAAAAAGCGGAAAACATAAACCTAAACCCTGAAATCGGAATACGAAAAACAACAGGAACAATATATCCTCCAACACATATTGCTGAAAGAATTAATGCTGATTCCTCTAACATCGATTTCTGTTTTTTGGCAAGAAGGGCCCAATACCCGTAAAAAAACAGTGGCATCATAAGTCCGAATCCTTTCACATAGTTAACAAACCCCGCTCCCTTAATATGATTAAAATACATATATACATCCCATTTGACTGCCTGTTCATACACCGGGTCGACATTGACGGTCTTTACGATATACAAACTTACCAGACTGATAACCCCTATCAGAATGAGAATTAACCCAAGTGTGTGCGGATATATATAAAATGACTTTTTCTGTATTCGATATTTCAGATATAAAATAATCATCAGACCCAGTAAAGCAATTGACTTAAAAAGATCACCAATTGTTAGAAGAACAAAAAATGGCAGAATAAAAACAAGGACTTTCACAAAACGCATCCAAAAATAATCTGATGTTTTTGACGATGAGACAAAATTCTGACTCCAATGAAGCTCCTCAATAAAAAAACCGACAAGAACCACGCATAGTATGACGAAAATGCTGTTGTTGAACATGTCGTTTGCTGACGTTCCAAATCTGGAAAAAATGTGATTACCTGTCCGGAACAAATCAATATGTCCATACTCAAAATTACCTCCATTCTGGAGAACAACATTCGGTAAACCGGTTGAAAAAAGAAATATCAAATATGTAGCAATTCGTTTAAAAAGTGATGTTGGGAAAAAATACCGAATCGCCCCATATGCCAATAACATAAAAAGTGACTTCAGTAATATCCCAAACAGGTTATATGATTGAAACGATTCAAGACCGAACATGCCACCAATTTTTCCGAAAATGATATTGTTAAAATAGATGAGCGTCGGAGGATACTGTTCAAAAGAAAATCGGTTCTCGGTTAACCAATTCCCGTGGCCTCCCTGATAAAACTGGTCAAGGTAATAGTAGAAATCTTCAAAATAGGTAGTCAAACCGACAAACACGTACCCGACCGGACGATATACATATTGAGATATCAATTTGGGTGTCGTTACCATTACAGCCGTCAGTGTAATGAAAAAAACCAGGAGTGGCTCAAACACTTTGGACCGAAATTTTTTATGCATAGATTATGTATACTCAAATATCTCGAAAAAGGCAACATATATCAGATAAATACGATATAATCATTTGTTATAGTTATGGAAAAAAATGAATACCGCATCATGTATGAAACCGAAGATACCTATTGGTGGTATTTGGCAAAACGCCTGTTTGTACAGGCAATACTCCCACAACCAAACGCTAAATGGAAAATCCTCGATATCGGCTCTGGGACAGGAGGAATGACGAAATTTCTCTCTCAATGGGGAATGGTAATAACAATTGAAAAATCTTTGTTTGCGCTCCCTTTTTTAAAAAAGCGTGCTATCAAACCAATACATAAATCCGTAGTAAACTGCTCATTTCCCAAAGCATCGTTTGATTTCATCGCGGCGTATGACGTCCTCTATCATGAGGATATCGATAATGACATCGAGCTCATAAAAAAGGCATACACATGGCTGAAACCTGGTGGATACCTTTGCATTACAGATTGTGCTATCCCACTTCTCACCTCCCACCACGATAAAGTGATGCATGCAAGAGAACGGTATTGGCTGTCAGAACTTACAAACAAAGTCCGTTCTCAACGGTTTATCATCCAAAAATCCTCTTATATCTTCTTCTTCACCTTCCCTATATTTATGATCCAACGCATTATCACATTCCTTATCCCAATTCGCTCAAATGGTCCGATTCCAATTGTCATAAACAGTCTGTTATTATCCCTTTGCGTATTTGAAAGCAAACTACTTCCACATTTCCGCTTTCCGTTTGGGTCATCAGTCATCATTCTTGCGCAAAAACCACACCAATAACTCTATATATTTTCTTAAATAAACCGTAAGGAATTATCGCTTTGGAGATTGCTTCCGTGCACGAGCCTTCTGCGCAAACCCTGCCTTTCGGCGTTCTTTTGCTCTTGGGTCCCGTGTCATGAACCCGCGTTTCTTGAGGATCGGCCGGAATTTCTCTTTATCCACTTTTTCAAGTGCTCGGGATACTGCATGAATAACAGCTTCTAATTGACTATACAGTCCGCCACCGTTTGTTTTCAGACTTATGACAAATCGTCCGACGGTATTTGTCGTTCTAAATGGTTCTGTATACATCTTTTTAAGTACTTCTCCTGGAAAATAGTTTTCTGCGGTTCGGGCATTGACGATCATGTCGCCTTTTTTCACTTCTTTCCCATCAATAGTCATTGACTCTTCTTTGACAACATAAAGCCGTGCGCGGGCTGTTGACGTTTTTCGTCTCCCAACTGCTTCATAATATGTTATTTTTTCTGCTTTTGGTTTTTCTTCTTTAACTTTATCCATAGTTAGTTCGTAAATTTATCTTTATACGGATGATCTGACTCCGGGTAGATATATAATCTGGTAACGAGCCTGTCACGAAGTTTATTTTTCGGAATCATTCCCCAAATCGCTCGTCTCATCGGTTCTGTTGGCTTTTCTTTCAATACCTGCCAGAATGCTTTTTCTTTCAGCCCTCCAGGAAAACCAGAATAATTACCATACATTTTTTCTTTTGCTTTTTTGCCTGTCACTTCGACATAGCTACTATTTATCACAACAACATAGTCTCCACAGTCTAAATTCGATGCATAATTTGCCTTATGCTTCCCAAGTAAAAGCTTCGCCACTTCTGTTGCTGCATATCCGAGGACTTTCCCTTTGACATCAACAAGGTGCCAACTTCTTTTGACATCCTTTATTTTAATTGCTTTTGTGTACTGTGTTTTCATAATTACTTTTTTGTTGTTGTTTTCTTCGCTGCTACTTTCTTTGTCTTTGATTCCTTTTTTCCCACTTCTCCTTTTTTCTCTTCTTTGTTCCCTATCTCTTTTTTCTCTTTCTTCTCAACTTTTGGCTGTATGACCTCTTGAACAATCCGTGGATCGACAAATGAAATCTGAACTAAATCCCTGGCATCACTTCCTGAAAGTCCAAACCTGAGAATCCGGGTGTGGCCGCTCGTCCGTCCTGAAAACCGTGTTTTTGCATCTTCTATAAGTTGTTTTGCGACATCTGCGTTTCCGAGCTCAGCAAGCGTCAGTCTATACGCAAACTGGGTTCCTTTTTTTGCACGCGTTACCATCTTCTCTACCTTAGAACGGATAGCAAGTGCTTTGGCTTTTGTTGTTTTGATGCTACCATGTTTTATGAGCTCACAACAGAGATTGCGAATGAGTTGCCTCCGCGCATCATGTGTCCGAGATAGTTTTTTCCCAAAATATGTATGCCGCATATTACGCTTTTAAAATAACACCTTTTTCTTTGAGTTTGTTCTCAACAATGGTGAGTGATTTTGCTCCCAAATTCTTGATCTTCATAAGATCTGTCCTCGGTGCAGCCAAAAACTGTCCAATTGTTTCAATCCCACCGTTTGCAAGCGCGTTGACAATCCGAGTCGGAATATCTAACTCCTCAATCCGCATCTTCACTGTTTCATCAGATACTGTTGGTGAAACAACCACTGCATCCTGTTTCACTGCTGTCTTTGGTTCAACAATCTGAGAAAAATATGATACCAAAATGCTTGCTGCGTTTTTAAGTGCTTCAAGTGGTGATGTTGTTCCATCAGTCCAAATCTCAAGAACGAGTTTGTCTAGATTGGTCATCCGTCCAACACGGGTCGCCTCAACCTTATAGTTCACGCGAACAATAGGCGAATAAAGTGCATCAAGCGGAATCGTACCAATTTCATCATTATGCTGTTCATCAGCCGTCATATACCCATACCCCTTCTGAACCGTAAATTGCATATCTAGGACTGATTTTTTATCTGCAAGCGTACCAAGAATGACTTCTGGGTTCATGATAGTGACTCCTGCCGATACTTCTATATCCCCTGCTGTCACGACTCCTGGTCCATGTTTAACAAGGGTCATGGTTGCAGATTCAGCGTCTTCGAGCTTCAAACGTATTTTCTTCACGTTTAGTAGAAGTTCAACAACATCTTCTTTGAGTCCTGCAAGCGTTGCAAATTGATGCTTCACTCCTTCAATTCTCACTGTTTTGATGGCATTCCCTGACAAAGAAGTTAAAAGGACCCGACGCAAACTATTTCCGAGCGTTTGCCCGTATCCTTGAGTAAGCGGTTCGATTGAATACCTACCGAAGTTCTTTTCTTCGGTCTCTGTTTTAATAGAAAAATTTGGATCTGACATAATAAATTCTCCTCCTTAGCGTGAATAAAACTCTACTATTAATTGTTCATTGATATCTTCCTGTACATCTGCGCGCTGGGGCATGCGCACTATTTTCCCCGCAGGGCCTTTTCGTTCAATCCATACAGGCATTTGCGGACTTTTTTCTTCCAGGAGTTTCTTCACTGCCGGTATTTCAAGTGCCTTTGTGGTCATTGTAATAACATCGTTTGCTTTAATACGGTACGATGGAATATTCACTATAGATCCATTCACAAAAACATGTCTATGGCTGACCAGTTGTCGCGCCATAGTCCGGGTCGGAGCCAAATTCATACGGTAAATAGCATTATCAAGACGGCATTCCAAAAATTCAACAAGTTTTTCTCCTGTATTTCCCTTCCACTTTTTCGCCTGTTCAAAAATCTTCCGGAATTGCCGTTCAAGTGTCCCGTATATCCGTTTCACTTTTTGTTTCTCGCGAAGCTGCAGTCCATAATCTGATGTTTTCCGTCTTCCTTTGACTCCGTGTTGACCCGGAAGTATTGCCAATCGTTTGAGTAGTTCCGCGTGCGCATGAGAACCTATGGTTTTGAGACCTAAATCCATGCCTTCGCGACGAGCTAGTCTATTTTTTGGTCCGGTATATCGTGCCATATTATACTCTCCTCTTTTTCTTAGCCCGTACTCCGTTATGTGGAATCGGGGTAACATCAGCAATAAGGGTGATTGAAAGTCCGACTGCCCGAAGTGCCCGAAGTGCTGCATCGCGACCTGCTCCTGGCCCTTTGATAAACACTTCTACTTCCCGCATGCCGTTATCAAGAGCTTTACGGGCAACTGTTTCAACAGCGGTCGTTGCTGCATATGGGGTTGCCTTCCTGGCGCCTTTAAATCCAACCATACCGGATGATCCCCAATATAACGAATTTCCGATTCCATCGGTAATCGTCACGATTGTATTGTTAAATGTTGCGGTGATGTACACCTTTCCTTTTTCAACGACTTTCTTTATTGTTTTTGTTGCCATAGGTTATAAATTATTTTTTTGCTTCTGCTTCTGGTGCTTTTGTCTCAACTTTTGCTCGGTCATCTTTTTTCATTGCTCCTACGGTAAGCCGTTTCCCGCGCTTCGTACGGGCATTGGTTCGTGTTTGCTGTCCTCGACAGGGAAGCTTATGTGCATGACGGCTTCCTCGAAATGATCCAATTTCCCGAAGTCGTTTAATATTAGCAGTTACTTCTTGTCTTAAATTTCCTTCAACAGTAAATCCTTTTTCAATGACTTTTGCAATATGACTCACTTCTTCATCAGTGAGGGTTTTCACACGTCTTGAGGCATCGATCTTGACGGATTCTAAAACGGTTTTCACATTGACGCGGCCGATCCCGTAAATATAAGTAAGCGCAATATCAAGTCGCTTATCGTTTGGTATATCAACTCCAGCAATACGTGCCATAATGATTATCCTTGTCGTTGTTTGTGTTTTGGATTTTCACAAATCACAAACACCCGCCCGCGTCTGCGGACGATTTTACATTTATTACACAATAGTTTTACGCTTGCTCGGACTTTCATAGTATTACCTAACCCGATACGTTATTCTCCCTTTACTCACATCATAGGGAGTCATTTCGATTTTTACTTTGTCTCCCGGCATAATACGAATATAGTTGAGACGCATCTTCCCGGACAGATGACAAAGAACAATTGCTCCGTTTGGTAATTTGACGCGAAATAGCGTATTTGGTAAACATTCAAGTACTGATCCCTCTATTTCAATATTTCCTTGATGAGCCATACATACGCAATAATACAACTCCCGCCTGACCTCCTACGCATGAGTCTTGGCGGGTTAGGGCTTTATTTTACCTTAAACTTCGCGTGCGGTCAACACGTCACTTTTTCCATCCCTTATACAGAGGGTATGTTCAAATGTTGCAGTTAGTGATCTATCCCTTGATTCGAGCGTCCATCCATCATCGCTCTTGTAAATAATACTTCCTTGTCCCATTGCATAAATAACTTCAATTGCTATTGTCATGCCGGACGTCAGAAGCGGTGTTTTCCTAATATCTCCCCGCACGTATTCAGGTATCATTGGCTCTTCATGAAGCACCCTCCCAACACCATGGCCAGTCAAATCACGAACCACATGGTACCCAGCAGCCTCAATAGTCGTCTGTATGACGTAGGATATGTCACCAACTCTGTTTCCAGCTATTGCAACACGTATTGCTTTTTCCAGGGCAACTTCACCAATCTGAAGAAACTGCCTTTTTTCTATGCCTCCTGTTTGTCCAATAAGAGTCGATGACGCGGTGTCTGTATGGAGCCCTTCATAAATCATGCCGATATCAATAGTCAGAATATCTCCTTCACGAAGCGCATAATCCCTAGGCATCCCGTGCACCACTTCTTCGTTAATACATAAACACGTCACATATGGATATCCTTCAACTGTCGTAAAGGAGGGCTGTCCACCGACTTCTTGAATCCGTTTTTTTGCATGTTTCTCAATATCCAAAAGGTTCACTCCTATTGTTGACATGGCGAGCAGCTCCTTAAGTATTCCACCAAGTTTCTTTCCGCCTACCCGCATTGAGGCAATCTCTTCCGGAGTCTTAACTGAAGTCATAATGTTTTATAAAATCGTTCCAATTCTTTTTGGAATGTCCCTTCGTCGGATTCATTACTAATAAGATAATCAGCAATTGCAATCGGTCCGCCTTTATTCAAATTCTCAATTTCTGCAATGTCTCTACTTCTTGATTCTTCTTCTGATAGCGGCCTGACTACTCTTAACTTTAATCGCTCTCTTCTTACTTTCGGAGATGCATAGATACAAAGAAGCTGCACCATGGGGAATTTCTTTTTCAACACTACATATTCCTCCCATGAATACAATCCATCAAGAACGATTGTGTTGTTTGTCTTTGACGCCGCTATTATCCTCGGTTCAATTTTAATAGCCATTGCGGCCATTCCGAGCTCTTCCCGAATCTTTTCCCGATACATACGTTCATTTATTTCATTTTTCTCAAGACCAAGCTCCTTCAGTCCTATGTCCGTCTGATCACCAAACCGAAGAATGGGAATTCCTTTTGCTTTAAAAAATTCTGCAGCAACACTTTTCCCTGCACCGGGCATCCCAACAATGGCAATGAGTTTCACTGTGTCCATGGAATTATTTTGGTTGATAGGTGCTCACTACTTTCATGATTTCCTCATGCACCTCTTCAACACTTTTGTTGGCATCAATTTCAACAAGTTGCACCTTTGTTTCTTTGTAGTAATCAAGCACTGCCTGTTCACTTGCCTTATATATCGCAAGTCTACTTTTAATCCGTTCCGGTGAATCATGGAGCTCCGTGCTTCCGGGATACGCTGGTCTTCCCCGTTTGATAAGCCGCTCATAGGAGACTTCTTCAGGAAGTTTAAGGAGAATCACAAATTCAACTTTATACCCGTATTTATCAATCTTGTCATCCAAAAATTTTGCCTGTTCTACATTCCTCGGAAATCCATCCATAATCCATGCACCTTTTGCGTCATCTTCCTTCAATCTCCACTTCCAAAGAACGTACATTTCGCTATCTGCGACGTATTTTCCTTCTTCAAGTGATTGTTTACATACTTCTCCAATAATCCCTTTATCATTTACTGCGGCATCGCGGACCAAGTCACCGCTTGTGAGTATGGGACAATGTAGTTTCTCTGCAAGTAACTTTGCCTGCGTTCCTTTTCCTGATCCTTCTGGTCCATAAAATACAACATGCATACACTCTCCTCCTTATTCCTTCAAAAATCCTTCATAGTTACGCATAACAAGCTGTGCCTCTAATGTTTTAACTGTCTCTAAAACTACTGATACAACGATAAGGACACTGGTGCCACCGATAAGAAGCGTTGTCATACCAGTCACTCCCCGTGCAAGTGACGGCAAGATAGCAATAAGACCCAAAAATAACGCACCTGCAAGTGTGATGCGGGTTAAAATATAATTCAAATATGATGCAGTCGGAGCGCCCGGACGAATGCCAGGGATAAACCCGCCGTATTTCTGAATTTCTCCTGCAATTTTTGTCGGATTAAAGGTGATAGCGGTATAGAAATACGTAAATCCGATGACGAGGAGGAAATAAAAGAGGTTATAAAAAACACCATTGGGGTTAAATAGATAAGTAAGTCCATGCCCAAGTGAAACAAGTAGCGGACTTTTCACCTGCGCTAAAAATCCTCCCAAGAGAGACGGTAATAGGACAAGTGATACGGCAAAGATGATAGGAATCACCCCTGCTTGGTTCACCCTGAGCGGCAAAAATGATGCGCCGCCTCCGTACATCTTGTTTCCCCTTATGCGCCTAGCATATTGGACAGTCACTTTCCTCACTGCTTCATTGACAACAACGGTTGCCGCAATGACTGCAAATCCGAGTCCAAGAAGGAGAATTAAGTTGGTCACGGATTCAGCTGTTGCTGCGGTGAATGCCTGACCAAACGTGACAGGCATCCTACCCACAATTCCTGCAAATATAAGAAGCGATATACCGTTTCCAATGCCATACTCTGTAATAAGCTCCCCAAACCACATAACCAAAACCGTACCGGCAGTCATAGTACAAATGATGGTGATAAATGTGAGCGGATTAACAGACGATACGATGCCCTGATTTTTCAGTAAGGCAAACATACCAATTGCCTGGACCGTGGCAAGGGGGATAGTCAAAAGCCGCGTATATTGGTTAATTTTTTCCCTTCCGTAATCCCCTTCTTTTTGTAGTTCCTCGAGCTTCGGAAATACAATCTGCAAAAGTTGAAGGATAATCGAGGCATTGATATACGGATTGATTCCAAGAGCGAGTATTGAAAAATTCACAAGAGTCCCACCTGAGAATACATCAAGAAGTGCAAGGAATTGATTCTGTGCAAATAAAGCGGCAAGCTTGTTTGTATCGACTCCGGGAATAGGGATATGCGCAAATAATCGAAAAAGAACAAATAACATCGCAGTCAGAAGAATTTTGCGCCTGAGTTCCGGTGTTTTCCAGCTAGAAATAAGTGGTGTCAATATCGTATTCATGGAACCTATCTACCATACTACGACAAAACCGGTTATTCAAGAACGACTTTTCCACCGGCACTCGTTATTGCAATTGTACTTTGTTTTGAACAAGGAACCTGAACCGTATACGCGTGTTCAAGCTTCGTATTTCCGATTACCTTTACCTCTGTCGTAACAGCGTTAATAATCTTATGTTTGATAAGAAAAGCTTTATCAATTGTTGTGTTTGCAGGAAATTGATTCAATGTACCGAGAAATACAACTGTTGGTTTCGCAACCATGGATTTATTCCGCATTTTCCCACGTAAAAATGGAAGGCGTTTGGTAAGGGCCAGTTGCCCCCCTTCAAACCCTATCCGCACATGTCCGCGTGCGTTTTGTCCTTTTGTACCCCGACCGCTGGTTTTCACCTTTCCTGATCCGTGACCCCGGCCAAGGCGTTTTTTCCCAATTTCAACTAATTTTGATAATCGTAAGGTATTCATATAAGTAAAGTATTAATCACGTCGAATATGTACAACATGTAATTTTTTTAATGCTTCCATGGTTGCATACACATTAGATGCCTGATTCTTGCTTCCCAAAATCTTTGATACAACATCCCTGATTCCTGCTGCTTCAACAACTGCCCGAACCGCACCTCCTGCGATGACTCCTGTACCTGGTGGAGCGGGTTTAATAAGAACCTGTGCAGCACCTCGTTTTACAAACACTTCATGAGGAATAGTCTTTTTATTCATAGGAACAACAATCATATGTTTTTTGGCATAACTTACTGCTTTTTTGACGGCAGATGACACATCAGGCGCGCCTCCTAACCCAACACCCACTTTTCCTTTTTTGTCACCAATGACTACAAGAACGGAAAAGCCAATCTTATTACCGCCTTTTGTTTTTTTTGACACTCTGTTTACCTGCACGACTTTTTCTTCAAATTCTGATGGAACCTTGTTACGTGAGTCTATCATATGGTAATACCCCCCTTGCGAACAGAATCGGCAAGCGTTTTAATCACTCCGTGATATTTATATCCTCCGCGATCAAACACCATTGTTTTAATATGATGATCTTTTGCATAGTCTGCGACTTTTGCACCTATTTCCGTTGCCGCAGTCATGTTTTTCCCGCTTCCACGGACCGTGCACAATGTTTTTTTTGCCACATCGTCGATAATCTGCGCAATGAGTGTTGTGTTTGAACGAAATACTGATAATCTGGGCCGTTTCTCAGTCCCTCGGACCTTTGCCCGAATACGCGCAACTCGTTTATTATGAATGGTTTTTTTTGATATACGTGTTAACATAAAAGTCTCCTTATTTTGCACCTCCGGCCCCAGCTCCGCCAATTGCCTTTGCTGATTTTCCTGCCTTTTTCCTAATATGTTCGCCTTGGTATTTAATCCCTTTTCCTTTATATGGTTCTGGTTTCTTCACGTTTCTAATATTTGCAGCAACCTGTCCGACCACTTGCTTATCATTGCCAGATACAACAATCTTTCCATCAACCACTGCAAATGAAATTCCAGGAGGTGGGGTAATCGTCACCTCATGGGAAAATCCAACAGTCAAAACAAGATTCATATTACTGACCGTTGCCCGGAATCCGACTCCTGCAAGCTCCAGCGTCCGTGTCCATCCGACTGTGACACCTTTCACCATGTTTGACAGTGTCGCCCGGGTGAATCCATGAAGTGCTATATGCTTCGTATCCATTTTGTTGCACACAATCATACAGACAGTTCCTGAAATAGTTATATCAATACCTTCCGGAAGCGGACCGCGTAACTCTCCTTTTGGTCCTTTCACAACAAGAGTACTTCCATCTTTTGTAATGGTCACTCCCTGCGGTATTTCAATTGGTGTTTTTCCTATTCGTGACATATATATTTCCTTTTACCAAATTTCACACAATAATTCTCCGCCTATCCCTGTCCGTTTTGCTTCACGTCCAGTCATAATTCCTTTTGATGTCGAGATAATCGCTGTACCCATGCCGCCGTATACGGTCGGAATGGCTGCTTTATCTATATACCAACGAAGTCCTGGCTTACTGATACGCTTCAAGTCTGTAATTGCCGAATTACCGTTTTCATAGCGAAGAGTGACATGGAGCCGGTACTTTGGATTGTCTCCGACTTTTTTCACTTCCTCAACATATCGTTCTTTCACCAAAATAACAGCAAGTGCATGTTTCATGCTGGAATACGGTATCTCAAGCGTCTTGCGATGTGCCGCTCCTGCATTTTTTATCTGAATTAACATGTCTCCAATTGGATCATTTACCATAATTATCTCCCTTTACCATGATGCTTTTACCACCCCTGGCAATTCACCTTTATGTGCCAAAGACCGAAAGCAAATTCTGCATACGCCGAATTTCCGCATATAAGCCCGTGAGCGTCCGCAGAGATTACACCTATTTTTATGCCGAACTGCAAATTTCTGTTTTTTATTAAACCTCACGACATCAGATGTTTTTGCCATAATATTATTTTTCAAACGGTAATCCCAAAAGCGTGAGTAGCGCCCTTGCTTGATCATCCGCTTGTGCACTTGTTACAAACGTGGCTTCAAAACCACGAACCTTATCGACTAACGCATACTCCAAATCCGGAAAAATTGTCTGCTCTGCTATTCCTAAAGTGTAATTTCCATTTCCGTCGAATCCTTTTTTTGGAATTCCTCGAAAATCCCTTACTCTCGGAAGTGCAACACCTGTGAGCCGTGTCAAAAAGTCGTACATGCGCTTTCCTCGCAAGGTTACTTTAAGTCCAATTGCATCACCTTCCCGAAGTTTGAATGCTGATATTGCTTTTTTTGCTTTGGTAACAACAGGGTGAAGACCTGTTATTGCTGCAATCTGCACGGTTGCCTTTTCAAGGATCTTTTTATCCCCAAGCGCTTCCCCAAGACTGCAGTTAACAACAATCTTCAAAAGCTTTGGAACTGCCATACGGTTTTTAATCCCGAGATCAGCCATAAGTTTTGGTATAATTATTTCCTGATAATTTTGCTCTGCTTGTGTCATAAATTACAACTTTGCTTCACATTTTTTACAAATCCGGTATTTATCTTTCGCCGTCACACTGTATCCGATACGAGAGGGTTTTCCACATTTTGGACAAAGGAGTGCGATTTTTCCAACAGATATTGGCCGCTGTTTTTCAATGATCCCTCCTGGGTGTTTATCGTCCCGACGTTTCATGTGTTTCTTGTACATATTAATTCCAACCACGCGAACCGTATCATCTGACGGAAACACTTCTTCAATTTTACCTTTCCGTCCTTTATCTTTTCCTATTGTTACTATGATTTCGTCGCCTTTATGAAATTTCATATTAATACATCTCCAATGCCATGCTGGCTATTTTATCAAATCCTCGTTCTTTTATCTCACGCGCAATTGGTCCAAAGATTCTGGTTCCGCGTGGGTTTTCATCTGCATCAATGATAACGCCTGCGTTATCATCAAATCTGATATATGACCCATCCTTCCGACCATATTCTTTATGAGTTCGCACGATAACGACTTTCACAAGCTCATCATCTTTCACGATCCCTGTCGGATCTGCTTTTTTCACAACACATTGCACAATATCACCAAGTGTTGCTGTGTTTCTTTTTGACGAGCCGTAAATATGAATGACAGTCATCCATTGAACGCCTGAGTTATCTGCTGGAACTAATTTTGTTCGTCTTTGGATCATATTATTTTCCTTTTCCTTCAAATACCATAAATCTCTTTAATCTACTTATCGGTCGTGTTTCGATAATCGTGACATTATCACCAACTTTGAGCGTTGTCCCTTCGTAATGGACAAGAAACCGCTTTGTACTGCGCATGGTCTTTCGATAAAGCGGATGCCTTGTTATTTGAACTACTTCAACAGTAATTGTTTTAAATGCACCCACATGGGCCACTTTCCCTGTGAATGTTTTACTTTTCCGTATAATTGTTTGTTTCTCTTCCATAGATACTCCTTATGAAACTTTTTCTTCTTTCAATTTTTCCTGCATAATCGTGTGAACAATAGCTAGTTTTCGTTTTAAGAGTGTTATGTCATGAACATTTTTATTTGACTTGGTAAACCGATCGATCTTCATCTTTTTGATCTGCTCAACAAGCGTTCGTATTTGACTTGCTAATTCCGCAATACTCATCGTATGTAATTGTGTTTTATCTTTTCGTTTCATATTATTCCTTTACCATAAATTTTGTCCGAACAGGGAGTTTCGCTGATCCAAGACGCATTGCTTCCCGAGCATCTGCTTCAGGAATACCAGCCATTTCAAACAAAATTCTTCCTGGTTTCACTACTGCAACATATTCATGAATATCTCCTTTGCCGCTTCCCATTCTCGTTTCTGGCGGTTTTTTCGTGACCGGTTTATCCGGGAATATCCGAATCCAAATTCTACCACCGCGTTTCGTATAATGTGTAAGGGCACGCCTGGTTGCTTCTATCTGGCGACTTGATACCCATCCGCAGGTCTGTGCCTGCAATCCAAATTCTCCAAAATCAATATGGACCCCACGGGTGGCTATGCCGGTCCGTTTTCCCCGAAATGATTTTCTATGCTTGGCACGTCTTGGCATCAACATATGTTATTTTTTACAAATCCACACTTTTACACCTATATATCCAGATTTCGTAAGTGACGGCACTGCGGCAAAATCAACGTATTCACGAATGGTCGATAAAGGCACAGTCCCTGCGCTGAATTTTTCACGCCTGGCAATTTCTGCTCCTGCGATACGACCGGCAAGCGCCACTTTTACGCCTTTTGCACCTGCCCCCATTACCCGTTCAATTGCTTGGTTGCATGCACGCTTATGCGGAATTCTCCGGGCTAGCTGATCTGCAATTGCTGTTGCAACGAGATAAGCACTCAAATTCGGCTCTTTCACCGGCTCTACTAAAATTTCTATTTTTGATTTGCCTGTGTCTCCTGCAAATTTCTTTTGCAGGTTATGTGCCCGTGTTTGTTCCCACTCATGCAAAAATTTTTCAATTGCTTTTTTTGTTTCCTCAAGTCCGCTTCCGCCTCGTCCGATGACAAGCCCAGGACGCGAAACATGCAAAGTTATCTTCATCTTGTTTATAGACCGTTCAATATCCACCTGTTCAAGTCCTGCGGTTTTTAACCGCTTAAAGATATATTTACGAAGATCTACATCTTCAAATAAAAATTCTTTATACCGCTTGCTGTCAGCAAACCATCGTGAGGACCAGGTAAATACTGTTCCGATACGAAAGCCTTTTGGATTAATTTTTTGTCCCATAGGTTATTTGTCTCCTTTTTCAGAAACCACAATCCTCAAATGTGTCATCCGTTTCTTATATGCATGAGCCATTCCTCGTGATACCGCATGAAACCGTTTCATTGCCGGCCCACCCATCACCTCAATATTTGAAACGATAAGCGTGTTGGCATCGGCAGCTGTTTTTTTTGCATTCGCTATCGCGCTCATGAGTGTTTTTAAAACCGGATCTACTGCTGCTTTTGGCGTCATAGAAAGAACGGCGATTGCCTTATCCGCACGTAGCCCACGAATTGCATCAGCTATAAGACGCACTTTCCGTGTACTTGTCCGTATATATTTGGTTGTTGCTTGGTATTCCATATTATGTTTTGTCCATTGTCCGTTTTGTCACCTGTCCATGTCCTCTGAATGTACGGGTAGGAGAAAATTCTCCGAGCCGGTGTCCGACCATTGATTCGTTCACAAATACTTCATGAAATATATGGCCGTTGTGAACCGCAAATGTGACACCGACAAACTCCGGAGAAATCTGGCATGCACGGCTCCATGTTTTGATGGGCGTGCGATCACCACCTGCTTTTTGCTTATTTACTTTAATAAGTATCCGTGTGTCTATATATGGTCCTTTTTTACTTGATCGTGCCATAGAATACTCCTTACTTTCTCCTACCTGCTATAAACCTATCGCTGTATTTTATACGTTTTCGTGTCTTTTTTCCTAGAGTCTTTTTCCCCCATGGGCTTTTTGGTGACGGCATACCAATACCACTTCGTCCTTCTCCTCCACCATGTGGGTGAGATCGTGGATTCTGGGCAACTCCTCTGACTGTTGGTCTAATCCCCATATGACGACTTCGACCAGCTTTCCCAATAACCCTATTTTTCCATTCAACATTTCCAATTTGTCCGATGGTCGCCCGACAAAAAATGGAAAATAGCCTCGTTTCTCCTGAAGGAAGTTTCACTTGGACAATATCTCCATCTTTTGATAATACTGTTGCGAACGTTCCTGCTGAACGGATCATTTGCGCCCCATGTCCGGGTTTTATTTCAATATTATGAACAAGTGTTCCAACAGGGATATTGCCAAGCGGCATTGTATTCCCTACAACCGCATCAACAATTTCACCACTTACGACTATTGATCCAATTTTAAGTCCAACTGGTGCAACAATATATTTCTTCTCACCGTCTTTATATTGAAGAAGTGCCAAATCTGAGCTTCTGTTTGGATCGTATTCAATCGCCACAACAACGGCTGGTATTGTGTCTTTAGTCCGCATCCAGTCAATCTGCCTGTACATGCGTTTATGCCGTCCTCCTTGATGACGAACAGCTACATGACCCTGAACATCCCTACCGCTTTGTTTTGGAAGGATGGTCAATAATCGCTTGGTTTTCTTGGTCTTCTGCGTATTCATAGTTACTTCTTTTCTTGTTCGCCTATTTGAAATGCATCAATTGTTTGTCCGGATTTAAGCTGAACCATTGCTTTTTTCCATGTAGGTCTTTCTGTTGGTTTCTGTTTTTTTCCAGTTCGTTTCATTTTACCGGTAACGACACTTGTCCTGACATCTGTCACCGTCACTTTATACATCTTTGAAACTTCTTGTCCTATATGCGTTTTATTTGCGTACAAAGCAACAATAAAAGTATACCAGCCGGTTTGTGCAAGCTGCATTGTTTTTTCTGTTATATATGGTCTGATTAATACGGTTGTATTCATATACTTATTTCTCAATACGTTTTGACAATATTTCAATTGATTCTTTGGTGATACAAATTGTTTTATTGGTAACAATATCATATGTCGTTACTTGAGAAGCTCCGACAAACGTCACTTTATTAATATTTCGGATTGCCTTAATAAATGGGCTATGTGCGTCATGGATAATCACAAGCGCTGGAGTGACAATGCCCATTTTCACAAGCCCCTTTGCCACAATTGTTGTTTTTGGCTCACACGCATTTGTTTTTTCAATGACCACTATATTTCCATCTTTCTGTTGATAGGACAATGCGCTTGTTAATGCCTGTGACCTCATGGCCTGTGGTACGTTTTTCGAATAGTCACGTGTCCGTGGACCAAACACAATGCCTCCTCCGACAAACACCGGAGCTCTAATGCCACCATGACGTGCACGTCCTGTTCCTTTTTGTTTATACATTTTCCGTGTTGACCCTTCGACTTCACCGCGTGTTTTTGTATGTGCTGAGCCTTCCCGTTGGTTGGCCCGATATACCCGGACAGCTTGGGCAATAATCTGAAGATTCACTGGTGTTCCAAATACTTCTTTCGGAAGCTGTTCCACACCCTTAGACTCACCAGTAGGAGTGTACAAAGAAGCACTCATGCTATCATCTTTTACTTTTTTCGTTGTACCTACTGCTTTTTTTGCAGCAAGATCTACACTTTTTTTCACACGTGTTGTTTTTTTCACAGATGTTGTTTTCTTTGTTGTTGCCATAGTTATTCGTTTTCTTTTGCAATTGTTACAAGCGTATTTTTTGGTCCTGGTATAAGCCCTTTTACAATAAGGGTATGTGTCCCTTCTTCAATACCGACCACTCGTAAACCTTTTACGGTCACCCTGTCGTTTCCCGTACGTCCGGCCATCCGTTTACCCTTAAACACCCGTCCTGGCGTTGTGGTTGCACCAATTGACCCAGGAGCTCTCTCACGGTCTGATTGACCATGAGTCTTTGGTCCTCCGGCAAATCCATGCCGTTTAACAACCCCAGCAAATCCTTTTCCTTTTGAAATTCCTGTAACCCTGATGACATCTCCGACTGCAAATACGTCGCTTATAGCAAGCTCTTTCCCAACAACCCATCCTTCGGGAACAGATTTAACCCTCATACTACGTAAAAAGCGGAGTTTTTGTGTAATCCCCGCTTTTTTATTTCGTCCTTCTTCTGCTTTGTTTATTTTTGTTTTGGTTCCGAATCCAAGTTGGATATTGGTATACCGTTCATTTATATCGATTGCCGTGATAAAACACGGACCTGCTGTAATATGGGTCACAGGAATCCGCATTCCAGCCTCTGTAAAGGTCTGTGTCTGCTTTCCTTTTAATCCTAGTAGACTATTCATATTGTTTCCCAATAAAAAACGACCTCGGAACGGTCGTTTTTTGACGTCTCCGAGACTTTTGGCTACTTCTTAATAAGCCCCATCAGACGCTGTCCAATGCATGCTCATATCAGAGTGTGAGTATACCAAAGTATCTCTCAAATAACAATTTTTACATTTTAATCTCAACATCAACTCCTGCTGGCAAATCCAAATGCATGAGTTGGTCAATGGTCTTATCCGTCGGCTCAATGATGTCCACGAGCCGTTTATGCGTCGCAATCATGAAATCTTCCCGGCTGTTCCGGTCAATAAATGTTGCGCGCTGCACGTTAAAATGTTCCTTGGATGTTGGAAGCGGAACAGGACCTGCTACATGAGCGCCAGTTCTCACCGCCACATCAAGAATTTTCTGACAACAATCGTCAATGACTCTGCTGTCGTATGCTTTTAAACGTACACGAATTCGACCTTTTGGCATTGTTAAATATCCTTAAAAAAATCTTACTCAATAATTTTTGTCACAACTCCAGCTCCTACTGTATGTCCACCCTCTCGGATAGCAAATCGTACGCCTTCCTCAAGAGCAACAGGAACAATAAGTTTGGCTGTCATTTTGGTATTGTCGCCAGGCATGACCATCTCAACTCCAGCTGGCAGGGTTACTTCTCCTGTCACATCCGTTGTCCGGATGTAAAATTGTGGCCTGTAGCCTGAGAAAAACGGTGTATGTCGTCCACCTTCTTCTTTGGCAAGCACTATGATTTCTGCCTCAAATTGTGTATGTGGCTTCACTGATCCAGGAGCAGCAAGCACTTGTCCACGCTCAACCTGATCCTTTTCAATTCCGCGAAGGAGTACTCCGACGTTGTCTCCTGCCATTCCCTCATCAAGAAGTTTTCGGAACATTTCAACGCCCGTCACAACAGTTGATTGGGTTGGCTTAATACCAACAATTTCAACGGTTTCATTAATCTTCACTTTCCCGCGCTCTACCCGTCCGGTAACAACAGTTCCCCGGCCTTTGATTGAAAATACATCCTCAATAGGCATAAGGAATGGTTTATCTGTCGGACGAACTGGATCTGGGATATATTCATCCACTGTCTTCATGAGTTCTGTGATACTTGCTTCTGCTTCTGCATCACCCTGAAGCGCTTTAAGTGCAGAACCTTTAATAACAGGGATTTTGTCTCCTGGGAATCCATATTTCGTCAAAAGTTCCCGAACTTCCATCTCAACAAGCTCCAACAGCTCTTTATCCTGAACCATATCGCATTTATTCATAAATACGATGATGGCTGGAACATTGACTTGTTTAGCAAGAAGAATATGTTCCCGAGTCTGTGGCATTGGACCATCTGGAGCTGACACAACAAGAATTGCTCAGTCCATCTGCGCGGCACCGGTAATCATGTTCTTAACATAATCAGCATGTCCCGGAGCATCGATGTGAGCATAATGACGCTTTGCTGTTTCGTATTCTGAATGATGAATGTTTATCGTGACTCCACGAGCTTTTTCCTCTGGAGCACTATCGATTTCTTCATATTTGAGGGCTTTTGCCATTCCGACTTTTGCAAGTACATGGGTGATGGCTGAAGTGAGCGTTGTTTTCCCATGGTCAACGTGGCCAATAGTTCCGATATTCAAATGCGGCTTATTACGAACGAACTTTTGTTGGTCTGCCATGGTTCCTCCTTAAAATAATACTCAACCAATAAAAAAACTGTGCTAATGTTTCAAGCGAATGTGATTGTAACACACATTATACTTTTTTCGCAATGATCTTTTCTTGGATATTCTTCGGTACTTCCTCGTAGTGGCTTGGCTCCATATAGTAGGAAGCCCTGCCTTTAGACAAAGAGCGAAGGGTTGTCGCATATCCAGATAGCTCAGCAAGCGGCACGGTTGCTAAAATTATAGTCGTATTTCCCCGTTTTTGGGTTCCTACGATCTGCGCCCGTTTACTCGATAAATCACCTATAACATCTCCCATGTATTCATCAGGAGTCGTGACCTCAACCTTCATGATAGGCTCAAGGATGGTGGCTCCTGCCTGCTTGACAGCTGATTGGAGAGCCATAGATCCAGCTATTTTGAACGACAGCTCAGATGAGTCAACATCATGATAAGTTCCGTCATAGAGGGCTACTGACATATCCACAAGTGGATATCCTGCTATACATCCGTTTTCCATTGCCTCGACCACACCTTTTTCAACAGGCTTGATAAATTCCCGAGGAATCGCTCCACCTTTGATTTCGTCAATAAACTCAAATCCTTCACCCCGTGGCTTTGGTTCAATCCTAAGCCAACAATGTCCATATTGCCCGTGTCCTCCGGTTTGTTTAATGTATTTTCCTTCTCCTTCGGCCATCCTCGTAATTGTCTCTTTATAGGCGACTTGTGGCGCTCCGACATTTGCCTCTACTTTAAATTCCCGTTTCATCCGGTCCACAAGCACATCTAAATGCAGTTCGCCCATTCCCCAAATGATGGTTTGATTTGTTTCGTTATTTGACTTTACTTTAAATGTTGGATCTTCTTCAGCTAGTCGTTGGAGTGCATATCCCATTTTTTCCTGATCATTTTTCGTCTTTGGCTCAATAGCCAAGGAAATGACGGGCTCTGGGAATGTAATCTGTTCCAAAATAATTGGATTATCCGCATCAGCAATGGTGTCACCGGTAATTGTATCTTTAAATCCGACAACAGCCACGATTTCTCCTGCAAATGCTTCCTTAATCTCTTCCCGTTGGTTTGCGTGCATAAGAAGAAGCCTTCCAATACGCTCTTTTAGGCCTTTACTCGAGTTGTAGGCATAGGAGCCTGATGCGATTTTCCCTGAATAAATACGAACGTAGGTCAACTTTCCCACATGCGGGTCAATCTGAATTTTGAAAGCAAGTCCTGTAAAGTGATCCGTAACGATACGTTTCCGTGAGGTTGGTTCATTGGTTTTCGGGTCAATACCAGTAACATCCGGCATATCAAGTGGAGACGGAAGAAAATCAACTACAGCATCAAGAAGCGGCTGTACTCCTTTATTACGAAGTGATGTCCCTGCGTACACAGGAACGAGTTTGTACTCAATAACAGCCTTTCGAAGAGCAGCTTTAAGCTCATCAACTGTTGGGTCAACGCCACCTAAAAACTTTTCAATTAAAACATCGTCTGTCTCAGAGATTCGTTCAACGAGCTTATGCCTGCGTTCTTCGACAAGTGTTTTTAGTTCCTCTGGAATATCAACAATATCAAATGTGGCTCCAAGATCGTCACTATGCCACACCATTGCTTTTCTGGTTAATAGATCAACATTGCCTTTATAGAGATTTTCCCGACCAATAGGAACAACCATGACCGCAGTACGAGCACCAAGTCTATCTTCAATGGAAGCAACCGTGTTATCGAGATCTGCACCTAGCTTGTCCATTTTGTTGACAAAACAGATACGGGGTACTTTGTATTTATCTGCTTGTCGCCAAACGGTTTCTGATTGAGATTGCACGCCTTCTTCTCCATCTAAAACTGTTATCCCTCCATCAAGAACTCGAAGGGAACGTTCGACCTCGGCAGTAAAGTCTACATGTCCCGGAGTATCAATGATATTGAACCGATAGCCATTCCAAAACGTTGTCGTTGCCGCAGACACAATGGTGATTCCCCGTTCCCGTTCTTGGTCCATCCAGTCCATGACTGTTGTTCCTTCATCGATGTCTCCGATTTTGTAACTGCGACCAGTGTAGTAGAGGATCCGTTCGGTTGTTGTTGTTTTCCCGGCATCAATATGCGCGATAATACCAATGTTTCTCACTTTCTCAAGTGGTACATCACGATTTTCAGTTAATGTTACTGCTTGTGCTGCCATATAACATAAAAAGAACTGCCCATATAAAGCAGTTCATGCTTTTGTATTCCCTATTGTACAAAATATTTCAGTTCGTGTCTATAATCCAATGACGTGTGATGAAGCAGTAGTAATTATTTTTTCCACCGGACCTCGGGAAGCATAATCGCGGTAATGACCAATATTCCACCAAGTGTTGCCCAATACGATGGAATTTCCCGATAAAACAAATATCCGAGTATGACACCAAACAAAACTTCCGATAACATAATGAGACTTCCTATTTGCGCATCAAGGCGTTTAAACCCATATACCATCAGTTGTCCTGTAGAAAGAAACATAACAATAAATAGCGCATTTGCCAACCAAATATTATTAAGATCCGGCATTACCCACTGTTCACGAAATAGAAGAGATAAAATCAACGTAAAAATGAAACTGAAAGAAAAGTCCATAAAATTCAATTGAATATCTGAATAGTGTCCAGAAATTTTTTTGGAAAAGGTATTCCATGTGCCTGTACCTATACCTCCGATAAACGCCGCACCCATCCAAAGTGCATTTCCAACACCGATGGATTGCGCATATATAAGCAAAAGACCGGATAGCGCCAGGATTAATGATAAAAGCTTAACTCGTGTTATTTTTTCAGCATATAAAAATCTACCGAAAAAATAACCTGAAATAGTAGACCCTCCATAAAAAATAAAATACGCTGTTCCCATCGGGATATAATAAAAGGAGAAATATGATCCCATGAAACCAAAAAATCCTCCCACACTACGAAGAAAAAACCATAACCAATCAGTACGCTTTATCGCTTTCCACAAGTGTTTTCCAAATAATAAAATAGCAAGGATGATTAAGCTAACAAGTCCCCTCGTGGCGATCCCGTAAAAAACTGGGATTTCAAAACCAATGATACGCGTAAGAACACCAAAAAAACTATAGATTATAGTCGCGACTATTAGGCTTATGATACCCTTCATCTCTTCATTGAATTTCATACTATTATTTTAAAGATACTCAGATTATATCGTACGTTCATTCATTTGTATGTATCTTTTGCAAGACGTTTTCTTTTTGTTCCCCAGTAAGGAGCATTGGTTGTCCGTAATCCTGTATATACGTTGGAAAAAATTCAACGTTTATGAGCCGCATTCCTGAAAATGTATATTTCCCTATAAGGCCTATTTTCGTTTCCTCGCTCCACATCTGGTCAAAAATTGTGTTGCCTTGCGCATACATAATATATTTCCCATTATATTTTTCAGGTGGTTGAATCCAATGTGGATGATTCCCAAGAATCAAGTCTGCTCCCGAATCAATAATGAAATGCGCAAGTTCTTTTTGCCGCGGCGATGGCATTTCAGTGTATTCCTCTCCCCAACTCATCGACACAACTAATACATCGACGTCGTTACGTACCTGCTGGATTTCTTTTTCCATGACACTTATGTCAGTTCCCGATACGCCTTCTATATACCCGCCAACATCGTTATACGCAAGGAATCCCACCCGAATATTGTGTATGATACGAATCGGCGGTTCTTCGTTAATGCCTGTTACATCAATTCCCTGAGACCTAAGAAGTTGGACTGTCTCATCAATACCAGCTTTCCCATAGTTTCCTATATGATTATTTGCAAGTGTTACAACATCTACACCCGTATATTCAAGCCCTTCGATATGTCGTTTGTCTCCACAAAAAGTAAACCCATCGTTTGTTATTGGACAATTGGATAGAAGTGGAGACTCTAAATTTATGACCGTAATATCACCGGTTTTTACGGTGTCTCTTATATTTTTCCATGCCCACGTAAAATCGTTATACGAAATAGTTTTGAAATTAACTGAACGCGCAGGAATAATATCACCAGTTGCTACAAGGGTCCATATCTGTTCTTCTTTCGTTGGAACAGATGAACTAAAACCCGTTACAATGGGATATATTGTGGGTACTGAAGTATTGTTATTTTTTTGATACCCATATATACCAAGTACAACTCCAAGAAAGAGTAGGCAAAGAAGTATGTATCGTTTCATCACAAACTTTTGAGTGCATTAGTCGAATCATCCCAGCAGCTATCCAAAAGTTCTTTAGGAATCTGATACGGCGCGACAACACTGCATTTTGGATAGCTTTGCCCTGAAAATATATATTTCCACACCCCATTCTCCTTGACTCCCCACCATTGTGCTCCACCAGCTTGAGACCCTTTTTCTGTTACTCCTCCAATTGCATATGAACCGATTTGTTTGCTTTTTGTAATGACATATTTATTAGGATCTGAATTAAATTCTTTTCCTATAGCTATGGCAATAGGTGACAGATCATCAAGAGATGATTCAGACGTTGCTATTGTCACAGGAGATTCTGTTGGAGATATTTCAATGACCTGCGATTGACTCGGTTCCGGGACGACAACGGTCGGAATTTTTTCTGGCCTCTGCCCAACGTAATAGATAGTCGCGCAAATCATGAGCGCACTAAAGAGTATCGCAATAACTGTCTTGTTTCCGTTCATATGTCACCTCCTGTTATTCCTCAGGTATTGGCTCAGTTGGAGTAGTTTTTTCTTTGGGTGCAAGGGTAATGACAATACTTGTTCCTTTTGTCTTGTCATCCGCGGCCACCATGACTGTTCCTCCTGTATCTCCTTTAATCACTTCCCATGTAGATGATGGACCAATATTCATTGTGCTTCCAACTATCCAACCGCTTTTGGGTAAATTAGTTTCATAAAATGCCGACACTTTCTCTGATGTATCGGCTGTTGTCATAATAAGCCAAAAGCCTTTTCCAGCCTGGTTTTCAACGCCAGATATATTCCCTTCAACTTTTGCTCCTGGGTACAACGGAAAATCTTTCGGAAACCCGGTCGGAATTTTTCCTTCTCCAACATTAATCTCTGCTCCTGTTTTTGAATCCTTAATAGTCATGGTCTTCCCTTCGGCATCCAAACGAACGCCAGTTTTTGTCTCCACTGCTTTTTTCATGAAATTGAGGCCGAATTTAGAAAAAATAACGGTCCCCAAGGTTCCCATGATAATTCCTAAAATAACAAGAAGCCCAACGCATCCAATAAGAATCTTAATTCCCATCGGTAATGGTTTTGACTTTTTTGAAAATTCTTCTGTGTTGGAAGTTGAAGCTGTTTCTTTCTTGGCCATAACTATTCCTTTCAATAATAATTTCTACTACTTTTATGCTAACTTTTTACAAAAAATAACGCAAATATAAAAATTGAGACCCTTCTGGATAAATATTGAATAAATACGATCTTTCGATCATCCAAAAGGGTCTCCTTGCTTTTCTAGCGTGGATTACTATTGTTCGTACTGATGACACCTGAATGTCAATACATATTGACTTCTGTTTACTAAGATTACTTTGTTGCTAAAACCTTGGTTCACTTTTATAGAAAGTCTTCTTGTAAGTAATTTAATTTCATTATTAGTCATTGTCGTACTTAATGTAAATTCAAGTTTTTCTCCTACTTCCAACTTTCTCGCTTGCTGAACCAATTCTTCTTCCGACAACGGTATTCCATCTGGGATTCCCATATAACCTCCAATTGAAGAATAATCCACGACTATTGAAAAGTGCGTGGCAGGATAAAATGTGAACACGCAATTTATATTACGTTTGCTTTTAAACGTTTACATGTTCAAATATTAAATATATTATATCACACTAGATCAATACTGATCCTTATTAAAGTCCATCTTCCCCACTTGGCAATTCCAAGCTTTTGATTGGGGCAAGTGCCGCGCCAGCTATGCCCTGCATACTTCCATAAAGCCCTGCTACTCCTGTCAAAAGTTTATTAACCTGCATTTCCCGAAGTTTCCATGATCGCTCAAATGAAACGCGTTCTTTCTGGATTTCTTTCTGCATGTCCTGATACGTTTCAATCATTGCTTCCATCTGATGCTGGAAATCGTGACTTGTCACAAACCCGTATAACTCATCTGCTTTTGAGGATTGGGCTCCTGCAATTTTTTTCTGTTTGGCAGCATCCAGAAGTGATTTGCGAAGAAGAGCGGCAAGAGGAAGTGCAAGTTTATGTGAAGCAATCCATACCCCATCTTTACATCCCATTCCAGATTTTGCTTCATCAGGAAGCGTATCTGAGATGATAGCTGGAATATGCGCTTTGTCATGAAGCAAATCTTCCTTAAGTTTACTTATCCACCCGTCTGACCAGGCTTTCGTTCGTTTGGATTCCCACAAAATCGTTCCGCAATCCATGCCCATAGGGCTTTTCACTACTTGCCTGATGTCTGCGCCCAGAACTCCTTTCCCAACTGGCTCAATACTATCCTGCGGAAACATGCTGTGCAACATCTGCTCTAGATCCAACTCCTGTACTTCTCCTTGTAATTGCTGGGACCCAACGCTTCCCTTTCGCTGTAGTTCTTCAATTGTCTTGCGCATACCCTCTAGTTGTGTTTCCTTTTCTTTGAGTTCTAATCTGTGTTTTTCTGAATCTTCCTCTTTTGCTTTCACCCTAATTTTTTCTTGCTCCTCCAATAGCCGCTTCTGCATTAAAACTTCTGCGTTTTCCCGTGCTGTTTTTTCTTCACGAAGTTGTTTCATAAGCTCCGTGAGTTGTTCCCGAAGTTCCTTATTTTGTTTTCTATTTTCAATAAGCTCATCTTCTCTCGCCTTTGATTCCAGGATAAATTTTTCTTTTGCTTTTTCAGTAGCTTTTTCTTCCAGTTTTGCAATTTCTTCTTTGGATTTATTTTTCACTTCATCTTCAATGGAATGACGGAGCTCTTCTTCAAGTACTTTATTTATCTCAACGGGCTTTCCGCAGTGTGGACAATTGATGGTCGTCATCATAGTGGGACTATTGTACACAAATTAACGAATTTGTCACGAAGAAACTGAAGATTCTGATTTTCTCTGTTCAATATAGGCAAGTATTTTATTTCTCCGTTCATCCATAGATAATGTACTTTCAATTCCCGGCCCATTGATACATCCACCATCACAAAAAAGAATATCGAGAAGTCGAACCGATGTATTTTTTTCAAAGTTATCCAATGCCTCTCCACAGTTTTTCCAACCGGATATCACCTGTATCTCATCACTTGAAAGCAAATGAGATGAACAACTAGTAGCTGCTAATCCACCGGATATCGGATATAAACGTGTACTAGAATTTTCTAAATCAAACAACTTATCAACGGGAATTCTTTCATCAAGTTGAACAACATTAAACACCTCGTTCAATTCCTTATATGTCAAAACTAATATATCTAATTCCGGATGGTCTTCCGATGCCTCAAGTCTTTTTACAATACATGGACCGATAAACACAACTTTTGCATCCGGCCATTTATGGTGAGCAATTTTAGCTGTTGCGACCATAGGTGAATCTACGCTGTATGCAAGGTATTTATCCAAATGTGGATACTTTTTTCGAATAAGCCGCACCGCGCTTGCACAAGGGCTCGTGATATACCGTTTGTTCTTATCTTTATTTAATGCCATTAACATCTGCGCATTTGTGATTTCTGCTCCAGCTGACACTTCGAGCACCTCCTGAAACCCTATTTGTTTTAACCGTTTCACAATATTTGGGTAATCAAACACGATGGGAAAGGACGGAGCAAGCATTGCAACTACATGTTTATTCTCTTTCAATAACTGCGTTAATTGTTCAACTTCATTCATAAATTGGTTTTAATAGATATTTTGAAATCCCAATCGCCGCTACCCCTCCAACGAGCGCTGTAACGAGCTGTAAAAATCCCATCGCTGTAAGAAATATTTTTGGGACTATATGAAGCGATACAAAAACATACGCAATCAGAAATAAAAATGAACTTTTTGCAAGCGCTGCAAGTATAAAAGCAAATGTCGCCTGTTTTTTTATCCCTACAATATACATCAGCATCATATTTCCCATCCAAATAAATGGTAAAAAGTAAACTAAATACATGGTTAAGCCACCAAAAAGAACCCCATGAGAGATTGCTCCTAAACTTGGAATAACAGCTATTAATAACAATGTT
>Ga0172369_10000145_pt1 | contig 100104 bp, 68 predicted proteins | sample LakKiv25m_FD_114539 | JGI IMG/M metagenome (GOLD analysis project Ga0172369, IMG submission 114539) | Freshwater microbial communities from Kabuno Bay, South-Kivu, Congo - kab_022012_11.25m | ecosystem: Environmental > Aquatic > Freshwater > Lake | place: Democratic Republic of the Congo... | reverse complement strand
GCAAAAAGTGGCAAAGATTTGCAAAATGCGCTTTTTGCCTTTTCCCTTTGTAACTCTTTGTATTATAAACAAATAACCCATTTACTTAACAAAAAAATGTTTCTCAAACTGCATGATAAAATGCAGTTTGAACAATAACTTTGCAATAAAAACATGAAAAAAATCGCAGCAATTATATTACTCGTTTGGACTTCACAAGTAACCGGTATTTGTCAATCTAACGAATCTGCCGGACTAAGTTTTCAAAAACTCAAAAATGAAGTTTCGTCAATTTCACTTCCCGCAAAACCGACCATTTCACTTGAAGCTTCGGGAAAGAAAAACGTAGCTCTTGCGATTTTGTTTTCAGCATTGCTTCCGGGAATGGGAGAGTTGTACGCGCAAAATTATGAGTCGGGAAAATATTTTACCATTGCGGATGCCGCTCTTCTTGGAGTTTATTTCGGGGTAGATACGTACGGGAATTGGAAAAAAGAAAACTATAAATCATTTGCGAAATCGTTCGGCGGTGTAACTCCTTCAAATAAAAATGACGACTACTTTGCTACCATCGGCAACTATATGAATATTGACCAATACAATGATGAAAAAGCATTTGAAGGAAGATTTACCGAATTGTTTAACAAATCTTCGATGAATTGGAATTGGGAAACCGAAACTCAACGTCGTGAATACCGTGGAATGTGGCTCTCAAGTCAACGTGCGTATAATAATCTTCAATTTGTTGTTGGTGCGATGTTGATAAACCGGCTTGCAAGCATCATCAACGCGGTTCGATCCGTCGTTGCGTATAACAAAAATATTAGCGCACAGACAAGCTGGAATATTTACATGCAGTCAGATCCAAATCCGGTTGCCATTAAAAATATTTCCTTGAATTTTATCTCTTCCTTTTAAAGTGAACTAGACGCACTCAAAATGATTTGCGTTCAAATTTAACTTACTCATCTTAATCTTGTAACTAAGCTTAGAGTCTTTCGACTATTCTGTCGGTTATTTTCTCCAAATTGTCGCCCACGCAGATTTAATTATTTAAAAATGTGGTCAGTTTCTTTTCATTTCTCATAATACCGAAATCGGCACATCAGTTGTATCACTTCTATAAAAAAAATGAGCTGAAAAATGAAACTGAATTATGAAAAAATAGTTGACTACTTCCTTCGGGCGAGTCTCAGAATTATTTCATCAATCTTACGTACGCTTTCAGAAGTAAAACAAAAAAGAAAAGAGCAAAACCGATCAAGAGATTTTGAGGTAAGAAAACTGAAGGAAATCCTTTCAACACCTTCAGTCAATTTTCTAGAAGATTCTGATGAAGATTATTTCTCACCATCTCGGTGGTATAATAAACAATAAAAATCTTCATCAGAATGGAAAAAGTCAATTTGAACTTGACTTGTTAGTTCGCCTTTAACTACAGCTCTAAATTTTTTCCCTGAAAAAACATTTTCCTTTTATTTACAACTCCGATAGCTTTTCCTTTTAGCAGGCGTTTATTAAAAGGAGAATTCTTTGATTTCGATTTGAACTGTGCGGTATTAACCGACCAAATTTCGTTCAAATCAAGAATGGTTAAGTTCGCTGTTTCTCCGGCTTCAAATTTGCAAATAGGGAGGTGCAATATTTTTCTTGGGTTAATCGCGAATTTCTCAATCAGTTGTTCGAGTGTTAGAACTTTTTTATGAAAAAGTTCGGTTAGTGCCAATCCGATTTGCGTCTCCAGTCCCACAATTCCGTTCGGGGCTAATTCAAATTCCATTTCCTTCTCTTCGAGTGAATGTGGCGCATGATCACTTGCAATACAATCAATCGTTCCATCCTTCAAGCCTTCAAGCATTGCTTCCACATCTTCCTGAGTTCTTAACGGAGGATTCATCTTGGTATTGGTGTTGTACCCTTTTACCGCTTCCTCGTTCAACGTGAAGTGGTGGGGAGACACTTCACAAGTTACATTCAGCCCTTTTGCTTTTGCTTCACGAACCATTTGAGCAGATTTTTTTGTGCTCATGTGCGCGATGTGAACTTTACCGCCTGTGTATTCCGCCATTAAAATATCACGCATAACAATTAGATCTTCTGCGACCGACGGAATAGGGGGGAGACCCAGAAAAGTTGAGGTGATTCCTTCATTCATCGAGCCGCCGGCGAGCGATTCATCTTCGCAATGTTCAATAATCGGTGTATTGAACATTAGTGAATATTCTAAGGCCGTTTTCAAAATTCGGGCGGTTTTAATTGCCACACCGTCATCAGAGAATGCGACTGCTCCCGCGTCATATAACTCCGCCATGGGGGAGAGGACTTCGCCTTTGCGTTCCATTGTTGCGGCGCCAACCGGAAAAACTTCAACAAGATGATTTTTTGCTTTTCCTTTAATTAAAGAAATGACTTCGGCTGAATCAATTGCAGGTTCTGTGTTCGGCATACACGCAATTCCTGTAAACCCGCCAACCGCAGCTGCATCGCAGCCGGTGATTACTGTTTCTTCATCTTCCCGTCCCGGTTCTCGGAGATGAACATGCATGTCGAAAAACCCGGGAACGACAATATTTTCTTTGAGATCAAACACTTCAGCGTTTTTCAAGTCCTCAGCCGAAAGGTTTCCGACTTTACTAATTACTCCGTCAACAAGTAGAAGATTACTCTTTTTATTTATTTTTTGCAGCGGGTGAACGAGCTGACAATTCTTTAAAGCTATTTTCATGTTTCAAATCCCTTAGTTTTGTGTTCCTAACAAATAGAGAACAGCCATTCTAACAGCTACTCCGTTTGTTACTTGTTGTAAAATAATTTGTTTGCTGCCATCGGCAACTTCGGAAGCAAGTTCCACTCCACGGTTGATTGGCCCCGGGTGAAGGATTAAAATATCTTTTCCATTTTTCTCTAATCGTTCATTGGTTATTCCGTAAAAGCGATGATATTCGCGGAGTGAGGGGAAATTGCCTCTTGCTTTTCTTTCAAGTTGAATGCGAAGTACGTTGAGCACATCGTTATCCTGAATAGCTTCATCAATATTGTAATAAACTTTGACTCCTAAATCTTGAATATTTCTTGGAATCATTGTTGCCGGACCACAGACTGAAACTTCAGCTCCAATCGTCTTCAACCCAAATATGTTTGAAAGAGCAACACGGCTATGACCAACATCTCCAACAATACAAACTTTCACGCCCTCAAGTTTGCCGAGTTTTTCCCGGATTGAGTACATGTCAAGAAGTGCTTGAGTTGGATGTTCATGAATTCCATCGCCGGCGTTTATAATGTGGGCGTCGCACAGTTGAGTCAGATAAAGAGGAGTTCCGGCGGCTGAATGCCTTACCACAACCATATCTATTTTCATAGCTTCAATGTTTTTGATGGTGTCTTTGAAAGTTTCACCTTTAGAAACGCTGCTTGTGGAGACAGAAAAATTTACTCCATCCGCAGAAAGACGCTTCTCCGCAAGTTCAAACGATATACGGGTTCTTGTTGAATTTTCGTAAAAGAGGTTTACAACGGTTTTTCCTTGAAGCGTCGGCACACGTTTGATAGGTCGCTCAAGCACTTCCTTAAACGTGGTGGCTGTATCAAGAATTAATTTTATATCTTCTTTAGGAGTCGTTTCTAATCCTAATAAATGTTTACTCGATAATGGCATGAATTTCCTCTTACTTTTCTTCTACTAAATAGACCGCATCTTCACCGTCTATTTCGATTAGTTTTACTTTTACTTCTTCATTAATTGAGGTCGGAATATTTTTACCTACGAAATCGGCACTAATGGGAAGTTCGCGATGACCTCGGTCAACCAAGACACACAACTGTATTGAACTTGGTCTGCCTAAATCCATTATGGCACTCATAGCTGAGCGGACTGTTCTACCGGTGTACAACACGTCATCAATCAAAACGATATTCTTTTCATTAATATCGAATGTTATATCCGAAACCGAAACTTGCGGCTGTTTTAACCGCATACGGAAATCATCTCTATAGAGGGTAACATCAAGAATGGCTAAAGGAATGTCCACATTTTCAATTTCTTTAATTTTTTGATGAACGCGTTTGGCGAGAAATTCACCCCGCGTGCGCATTCCCATAAGTGTTAAATTCAAAGAGCCCTTGTTGTGCTCAATTATTTCGTGGGCAAACCGGGTAATAATTCTGGCGAGCCCAATTTCGTCGATTATTTCTGCTTTAATGTCCATATACAAAAAATCCTCCTTGGCAAATGCCGCAGAGGTCCTTTACTTTTAATCTTAAATATGTTTGGTTCATAGTGTCCTTCTCTATCTCTCTGTATAGAATTAAAGGTGAAAAAATTTTCTGTAAAGCTAAGAGATTTTTTCTGATTAACAAAATTTAATTTGCAAATACTTAGTTAAACTATATTTTAGGGGTAATTCAAAAAGGATTTCATGAAAAAGAATTGTTTTGCTTCAGAAATCAATCGCACGCCACACGCTTTCGCTCAGTTTTACGCCATTTTTTTAGTTTTTAATAAGATTAACCAGGAGAGGAACGAAGTTTACGGTCAATTAATTGGTATGATTATTACTTTATGTTGGCTTCATAAAGATGTCGCGAAAATTCATTTCTTGGTTTGAAACAGTAAAAAATGAAAATAATTCTAAATAATTGTTGAAATTAAAAAATATTTTTCATAAACTTGTTGCCAAATATTCGCATCAATTTTTTTTTGTGAATAATTTTGACTGTACAGGAATTTTGGTTCGGAGGAAATAAAATCGGATTCATTAACAAAGGACTTTTCAAATAAACTTTCTTTATCAATTAACTTAAGGAGATAAAAAGTGACGACACAAACCAAAACTGCTAATACACCAAAAACCTCTTTTGGTAAATGGATGGTTCATACGGTGATCCCCAATTATGCAAACAACGTTCAAGGTATTGTTTACATGGGTGCCGCGGTTCTTATTATCATTGTTGGATTGAGAGGCTTGGGCTCTGTTGCTGGTAAAATTGCCATTGTTCCGAAATTTTTGTTAGGTGCTGACGGCAAAATTGACCCTAACTGGGTTATGATGGCTTTGTTTTTAGAATTTTCCCTTCTGCTCATTTTATCGTTGGTTACTTTTTTTACTCCTGAAGAAGTTCACGGCTCAGTCGCTGAACATAGTCCAAAAGCTGTTGAAAAATTCGGTTTGGACGTGACGACAATTAAACAAGAACTTTCAGCACTGAAAGGGATCGCTTACGAAGACCTGAAAGTAATTGATGATTATGTTGAAAAGATGACCCAGATTTCAAAACGGCTTGCTCACATGAATAAAGAGTATCTCGCTGCCGTTAACGAAGTGAAACAAACGTACAAAGCCGATACGTTTAGAGCGACAGCTATGGAAGAATTGAAGGGAATCGATTCTTACGTTGAGAAAATTGCCGGTTTAACACAAAAAATTACCGGTATCAGAAACGAATACATGAAAACCATGAATGAACTGAAACAAAGTTTTAAAGCTTAACTAAAATAGAGGAATAAAAATGAAAAAGAGTTTAGTTTATTTTATCCTCTATCTCGTTTTACTTACGGAGTTGCTTGTAGTAATTACCGAACGGGATGAATATGAAGATGCGCAAAATGAAGTCCGACATAAAATGTTGAGCAGCATGGCTACTTCATATAAAAGTCCTCTTCTTCTCGCAATTCCGCAAACAAAAACGGACTTTAATCTCGGTGACCCAAACAGCAAAGAAGCTGTTGTTGTGTTAACACCGATCGGTTTAGTTTCGGATGAGGAAAAAAAATCAGTTGAATTTCACGTTTCGCTTGCGCCTGGATCTCCGACTCCTAGCGGTTGGCCTTCCGGTGGATTGACGGTTGAAAACGGCAATGCCAATTTCCAGATTGTTCGGGGAGACGATGGAAATGGGAAACTTATTGCTAAGATTGAAAATCCTGGTGATTTCCAATTTAAAGCGTACTGCCAAGTTGAAAGACAATTACCAAGTTACTTACCCGACTTTCTTCTTGATGCACTGAAACAGATGGTTGGAGAACAAAAGACCGCAAAAAGTAAATCGGAATCATTCTCTATTAGTGCAAAACGACAGGGCGGTAAAGTTTCTAAAGGTATCGAGGTTTACTAGTATCGTTCTTTCTTAAGTTGATTATCATAATCCCCGTTATGGGGATTATGATAATTATTTTTTAATTGATTTTGATATAGTTCACACGAGAACAAAAATCTTAATAATAACTTTGAGAAAATCAAAGAGAGTTATATGAAACGAGCATTACTTTTACTTTTTTTATTTTTTATCCCAACAATTTCCAACGCACAAAAGGTAGATGTACGAGATACCATTAGAGTTGCGGCGTTCCAATCCTTTGATGTTCCTCCCTTTGCGTTAGGAAACATTTTGCGAATCGATTATACTGTCGACTTACTTGATGCAAACCTGCAAAAAATAAGAGACTGCAAAAATTTTTATCAGAAACCAAGAAAAGAAGATTTCGCAAAAGCAACCGCCGGCGGTAGAGGTACGACCTTCCTGCTCTTCATTAAAGAATCAATTGAACAAACCGGGACATTTTATGTTCGCGTTACTGTTCGTGCTTCTGGCGAACAGGGAAGTTTGAATAGAGAATTTTACTATTTAGTATTGGTTGGCAATCCAACTATTGCCACAGCTTTGAATATTCGACCGAGCTATTATTATGGCGAACAAGCTACCTTCAGTTTTGCCACGGTTGAATTTAACGATATTAATGCCTATTCTTACAAAATTGATGATGGTGGCAGAACTGTTATTTCCGGAAGCGGTCCTATTGTAAACCTTGATACCGTATTAAACAATACGGAGTTCGTAGGCAAACAATTAACGGTTGTTGGAATGTATGATGGAAAGGCCTTCACATTTAAGAATTCTACCGGGCAATTGCAGCAATCTTCATGGCAAGTTTCTGTGGAAAAGCCATCTTTGACTGAATTTTCCGGATGGAAAACAGTTACCAAAGAAGACAAGGGAGAGGAATTTTACATTAGTATTGACAATCCCAAAGACAGAGAATTTCTTTTCACGTATATTGGAAAGACTCCTACGGGATTTGTTGTCGTAAAACCAAAATTTAGAAATTTCAGAGTTACCAGTGATTTTGAAAACTTAGTTAACGGACTCACCACATACGATGCCGGGAGTTTTGGATATTTAGTATTACAAATTAACGATGATGTTTATAATTCAATTCCTGTAGGGCAAAGTCAGGATGTAAAACTTACGTTAACATTTTCAACTCAATTTGAAACCAATGTAAAAAAAGAATTTCGTGCTACTATAATTAGATAATAACTACTTTAAAGAGATGCCTATGCGACTTAAATACTTTGCTTTATGTTTAATGGGTCTTATACTCTTCGGGGTTAATGCCGAAGCTCAAACGTATGATGACCTCTACCGGAAGATTGATTTAAAATTAAAGAAAGACAGCTCCTATTTAAATTTAAATTATATCGATTTTTCGGGACCAATTTCCATCCCGGTGAATGTTGCCACGTTACCAAGAAGAGATGACGATCCTTTCTCCTTTAAAGTAAACGATAACACCACGTACCGGTTTGTTTTTTTGATGGATGCTGTTGGGTTCGACTCGCTTGAATTACTTTATATAGACCAAAGAGTTGACAAAAGTGCTGCAGAAGGCGGTTTTTTTGGCGGCGGCGGCGGAGGACCACAAACTGATATAACACGAGTTTTTCAGTTTAAAGATATGTATGATTTAAAATTAAATCATCCTGAGCAATACTTGGTGCTTTATAATAAAGTTACCGAGTATCTTAAGAAAAATGATGACACCCCTCCTGAAAAATTATTGAGGATAAGTCCGGATACCGATATCCAAACAAGTCTTGGTATTTCATCTCGCGATAATACAGATTATTTGAATTTTATGAGAACCAACCACCTCCATTGGTACCCCAAACCAAAAGTAATTCAGAAAGCAAAAAGAGGTGCAGCGCAGGAAGAAGTGAAAACTCCTTTCCGGATTGATGCAAGCTTTTCTCATATAAGCTTCTCGCACGAAGTAATGGATTTTGCCATGGGTGGAGCGAGTGTTGAATATGGATTCGAAGAAAAAGTGATGAACTTATTGCCCTACCAAGCTACACTCTTTAATGCCGGATTTAGAACATTGATCAGCATCTCAGACAAGAAAGTTGATTTGAACAAAGCCGTTATGGTCGATGTAAAAATTATGGGACGTTTAAGAATGAACACAGCCAAGATGGTTGGTTCACTCCCGTTTGTAGCTGCAAGTAAGCCAAATTTGAATATGGGAACTTCGGGTGCGATTGACGTGCAATTGACCAGACCGTTTTCGTTGCCATTTTTGAATTTTTACCTAAATGCAGGAGGCCCTGCATACACAAGTCCTTACGTTACTATTCCAAAAGGTAAAGATAGAGAAGCCTATTTTACTTTTTCACAGGCTGAGGCAACCATGTCATTTTACTGGAACGCCAGTGACAAACTCACAAGCCGTTTCAGAATGGATATTGGTGCAGGGTATTATGATGTATGGAAAGGGACATACATCGGGACTTCAAAAAGCGCTTCTAAGAAGGAATTAATTCAGGATAACTTTTATCCAATTGTAGATTTCTATTTTAATTTTATCTCTGACGGAGATGAATTATATGGTCTGAGGACAAGATTCTTTGACAGTCAAGTTTTACTCACTTCATGGTTAAAGTTGGCTGAAATAAGTGGCGGACATATTATTCGCTTCGAAGGTACCTATATATCTGCACCGATTGCTAGAAAAACCCGTCCATGGGAAACATTAGAAGGTGGTGCTATTTTACAACTTAGATACCGATACGGGTTATAATTGAAAGTGAGATGATGAATATGAAAAAGTTAACTTTACTCTTATTAGTTTTTGCTTTCGCTTATACCGGATATTCTCAAGTGCCCGATTCTAATGAAGTTTCGCATCTGAAGCAAATCTATAATTCTCTTGAATACAACACCATCGCTTTTAATGATTTAAAAGAACAATGGATTATCAACGATCCTGTTTTTGTTAGAGAAATATTCAATCGTTTTGTTGTCAGAAATGCTTTCAGAATTAATGATAAAAAAGTAACGAAGGAATATCTGGCAACTGCGGCTGAAGAAATTCAAAACGGAAATATTTTGATTGAAGTCCGCAAAAGGTATTATGACGACGAACTGGAATTTTTTGCTTTCATTCCTGAGGGTGAAATCCAACAGCAAAACCCGAAATATACATTCGACCCAGTTATCGATGGATTTTATTTGAGAGAAATTCTTAATGATAAAATTTATGATAAAATCAGAAGCCGTGATTACTATTTTGATAACCTAACGAAAACGGATTACGATGTTAAATCCGGTTACTATTTTGATTTAAAACTGGATTTGCTCGATCCCGAAATAATGTACTGGAATACAACAAGTAACGCACGGAACAAATATCTTCTTTCTTTCTTCGGCAAGTGGGGAGATGAACGCATTATGCAACCGGGTTGGTATGCCAACGAATATATCTATGGTTCCAAAGTAACCTATTTCAGCAATATCAGTAACAACCAGCAAAATTATACTTACTCTGTTTCACTTGGCACCAATTCACCGGCCAGTAGACCGTATTTGGGAACTGCACCTTTAAAACCGCTCATGGTTTCTGGTCAGGCTATCTATGTGAAAATTGCAGGCGACTTACTAAAATATATTGATGACAGTCTTACCGATTTTGATTTGAGCATAGAGACCAAATACACTTTTGTCGATAATACAAAGACAAAAGATTATGGGAAATTGGCGACAAAATTTGACTTTTACTCTAACAAAACTTATTTCATCCTTGAGTTAAAAAAGAGAAATCTATTTAACATGTTTGATTTTGGTGAATTTGAAGCCGGCGGCGGTGTAGCTACGGCAGATATTCATCATTTGCAATATGACCCAACAGCAGTAAAGATAACTGATTTGCAAGGGACAAAATCGTTGTTCGATAAATTCTCTCACTTTTTATTTGTTGACTTAGGTGTTTCCCGCACCGGCGGATTAATTCAGCATAACCTGAACACCTTGATTGGATATAATCTTCAAGGCGGATTCGGATACTTTGGTGCTAATTTAAAAGTTATGCTGAGTGATACATTCGGCATGGATATTCGTTACATGAACACCTTTGGTCTCGATAAAAAGAAGGAACCCTGGCGATATGATTCATTCTTAGTTTTTTCACCGGTTCTAAGAATAAATTACTAACGGACCACTTTCGTGAAAAAATCGAAGGTCATCGCAGGTATATTACTTACCTCGCTTGTCTTTAGTTATTGTACGTTCGGACAAACAATTGTCCGACGTACATATAGCAAGATCGAAAAGAAACTTGCCGAAGATAAGAATTATCTTGACGTCTATTCTGCGATGTTCCAAACCAGTCAAGTTAAGTTGGATGGATTAAGCAATATCCCGAGAACGAACGACAAACCACCGTTCAACTTTAGTGCTGCGGAGACGAATACTTACGAAATCATCTTCATGAAGGAAAATGCCGAGTTTGATTCTCTCGTTGTTCTTGAAGTAAAAGAAACGGTTGACAAAGCTGCTTCTACCGGAGACTTCTTCGGGACATCTTCTTCTGAACAGTCGAAAGAGGTAAACATGGTACTTACTTTCCAGGATGTTCAAGAACTTTATTTTAATCATCCTGAATTCTACGACGCCCTCTATAAGCTTACCGAACATTTGATTGACCTTAACGAACCTGTGAAATTGCTGGGGTTGAAGGTTGATGAGCAAGTCAATAAAAGCAGAGGCATCACGAGTAAAAATAATCAGGACTTTCTAAATTTTCAGTTGAGTAACAGTAACCATCATTATCCAAAAGTTGCTGCAGACACTCAGAAGAAATCAAGGCGATCAAGAGGGCAAACTCCTACTACAACAGCTACCGACTTTAAAATTGATGCAAGTTTTGGAGATGTCTCTTTCTTTTATAAAGACCTTGATTTAGGCTATAGCACCGTAAGTGGTGAAGTTAATATGGGAGCGAAGGTGTTGAATGTCCAGCCGTGGCAGGCAATGTCGTTAACTGCGGGTATCAGAACGTTGGTTACCTTATCGGGTTCCTCTCAAAATTTACTTGAAGATTTTATTATCGACGCAAAACTAATGGGGAGAACGCGGCTGAATACATCCAAATTAGTTAAGAGTTTGCCGTTTGTTTTTGTTTCCGAAACTCCAAAATTAAATGTGGGATCGGGATTTATTCTTGATTTAAGTGCGACCAGAGCATACGGCCTTCCATTCTTCAATTTCTATCTCGCTACAGGCGCTACTCAATCTTTTGCTCCTTCAGTAAAATACGTTGATAAAAACGGTGATTTAGTTGCTTGCTTCACTCCTCAACAATGGGAATCTTCAATGTCGTTTTACTGGAACTCGAGTGAAGAAATGACACTCCGTTTCCGGATGGATCTTGGCGTTGCGGGCTATAGTGTAGAAAAGATCAACTATACTACCGGTGGTCCAATTACTCAAATCTATAATCAAGTGCAGCCGACTGTATCCCTCTATATGAATTTTGCTCCTAAGAATGTTGATTTCTTCGGCTCAACTTTTAGACTTTTTGACAACCAACTGACCGTAAAATTATGGATGAAACTTTTAGAGTTTTCAACTGATCATTCTTTTAGATTTGAGACAAGTTATATTTCGGCTCCGATGATGAGACCGCAAAGAGAATGGGAAAACCCAGACGGTACTTCGTTTGTCACAATCAGATATCGATACGGATTTTAGAGATGTCTATGAAAAAAATACTACTTTTCTTTTGTATGATATTTCTTCCGTTAGTACTTGCACAGGAAGCGGATTCAACTGGAACAAATCCTCCATTGACGGATTCGACAGCAACAACAGCTACCGCGCCTGATACAACCGTTACTGAATCAGCTGAACAACCGGCAGTTGATACTCCGGTTACTCAAGAAAAACCGCAAGCTGAAACAGCTCCGACAAAAGTCTTCGATCCTTCTTTTCGTGATTTAAGTAATTTAAGTCCGAAAGAACAGCGGTTGGAAAAAATCTATAGAAATCTTGAATACAACACAACCGCTTTCAACGATTTAAAGAAAACGTGGATTGTTACTGATCCGGTTTACGTTAGAGAAATTTATAATCGATTCGTTGTTAAGAACGCCCTGACAATTCACGGAGTAAAACCTTCGGCTGAAGTGTTAGCACAAAAATCAAAAGATATTTACGATGGCAATGTCTTTGTTGAGCTTCGGAAAAGATACTATGATGATGAAATCGAAATTTTACGATTCTTCACCGAATCCAAACTTATAACAAAAGATAGTTCAGATTATTTCTTTGATGAGATTCGCGATTATGTTTTCATCAAAAGTATTCTTGGTGACGACATGTATCAAGATTTAAAGAAACAGTTTTATGCCTTGAATGACCTGACAAAGACCACCTACGATAATAAGTACGCTTATAACTATGATATTTATTTCCACATTTTTGATCCCGAGTTAATGTTTTGGAACACAACGACCGACCAGAGGAACAAGTATCTCGTTTCACTTATCGGACGGTGGGGAAACGATTATGTTAGTCTGCCCGGGTGGTATTATCCCGATTATATTGTTGGTGTGAAAGTAACGTACATAGATTATTTAATCAACAATAGACCGAATAATACATATATAATTGAAATGGGCACGGGAATACAAGCCCGGCAACCTGTTTTGGGTATTGAAGCTGATGAGATTTCCAAGCGTTTATTCCATACCGGTGCAAGCCTGTACTTTAAAGCTCAGGGAAATCCTGTTAAACTGTTCATGGAAGATATGCTTGATATCGACTTGACTATTGAAGGGATGTTGAGCCTAACCCAATACAAAACTAAAGATTTTAATTTGGGATACTTAACCCAGTTCTATTCTCAGCGAAATCATTTTACATTTTTTGCTAAAAAGAAAGAACTGGTAAACTTCGAAGACATCGGTGCACTGGGAGTAGGTTTGGGCATCTCATCGTATGATATTTATCATTTCTTACTCGATCCTGATCAATTAAAATTGACCGACCTTGAAACGAACAACAAAGGAAAATTTAAAAACAATCTCTTAGCTGAGGTATCTCTTGCGGGTGAAGGAGGTCTGCTTGCCCATAATCTTACCACTTTATTCAGTTACGACTACACCGAATCCTATGGTTTTCTCGGATTCAAAATGTTTTTTATGCTGAATAACACCATCGGTTTCGACTTCCGATATTTTACATCATATAGATTTTCAACCAAACCTTTACCTTTTTACCGTTCGAGTTCATATTTAGTATTTTCCCCGGTAATCAGAATTAATTATTAATCATATGTATTCGATTCGATATCATATTCACATTGTCCACTGGTGAATAGGAGAGTAATTCTATGAAAAGATTTTTACAAATAACTACTTCACTTTTATTACTGATTGGGCTAACCGCCGGAGAAAGTAAAGCCGACAGTCGATTCTCGCAAGTGCCGGCAGGTAACTCCATCGCACTAACAGCACCAAACGGAGGTGAAATATTTCAAGCGGGACGAACTACTTCTATCCAATGGTCCAGTAATGGCGTTTCTAATGTTAAAATTCAGTTTACTACGAATAACGGAGCAACATGGGATACGGTAATTAACAAAACTTCCGCCAACGTCGGAAGTTATGTCTGGGAAATTCCGAATACCATTTCTTCAAGCCAAGCAAAAATAAGAATCCTTGATTTTGATGACCCTGTGGTAGGTGACACGTCGAACGCAGTATTTCAAATTGTTAAATTAGCGATGGTGAGCCCGACACTTAATCAAAAAGTGTTAGTCGGCGGTTCAAAAACCATTCAGTGGTCTGCTAGTTCAAATGTTGCCACAGTAAAGCTGGAATATTCAACCGATGCAGGAACAAGTTGGTCGACAATTGTCTCAAACTTGGCAGCGGCGCCTTCAACTTATAATTGGACGCCAATTCCAAATACGCCGACAATCACCGCATTAATTCGAGTGAGTTTATCCTCAGTTCCTGAAATTTCAGATGTCAGTCAAAATTTTATCATTTCCTCAATCACGCTTACAAGTCCCAACGGTGGTGAAACTTGGTTTGCGGGTTCATTTAAAAATATCACATGGACTTCTTCAAATGTAGATTTTGTAAATCTTGAGTATTCAAGTAACAACGGAGCATCCTGGAATTTGATAAATAGTAATCCCATTGCTGCTTCGGACGCGAGCTATAACTGGACCGTAGCTGCAGCGCCTTCAACTCAAGCATTGGTGAGAGTGACTGATGCTTCCTCCTTAGGCATTCGGGATGTCAGCGATATCGTTTTTACTATTTCTTCATTAAGAGTTACCTCTCCAAACGGTGGTGAAGGTTTTGCGCCCGGTGCATCTACAAATATTACTTGGGTTGCAAATTCCATAAACACGGTTAATGTACAATATTCCACCGATGACGGCGGGACATGGAATACCATTCAAAATTCTGTGAATGCCTCGCTTGGAACTTTACCATGGACAATTCCCGGTTTCGCTTTTTCAAATGGAAGAGTGAGAATTGTTTCTGTCGATGATACAACGAATTACGATGTAAGTGATAATGCCTTTAAAGTTGCAAGTATTGCTGTGGTATCTCCTAATGGAGGAGAAATTTTACAAAAAGGATTAGTTAAAAGCATTGATTGGACTGCCTCTTCCAACGTGGCTAATGTAAATATTGAAGTTTCTACTAACAACGGTTCTTCATGGATTCCCATTGTCTATGGAGCCTCTGCAGGTGTTGGATCTTATGATTGGACAGTAGGCAATTTTGGTTCAGCTCAGGTGTTAATCCGGGTGAGCGATTCTGGTAATTTGAATATTTCCGATCAAAGCGATGCTGCATTTACTATAAAAAAACTTGATCTGGTTTCTCCCCTTGGTGGAGAATATTTCTCAGTTGATAGCGTTCAACAAATTCTCTGGAACAGTAGCATTGTAGCGAATGTTAAAATTGAATACTCAACTGATAACGGTTCCACTTGGATTACGGTAGTCGGCATGACTGCTGCTGCACCGCAAAGTTATAATTGGACAGTTCCAAATACACCGACTAACTATGCCCGTATTAGAATTAGTGACGCTAATAATCCTGCGGCAAATATTGCAGATACCAGCAACAGCGCATTTTATATCAACTCATTAACTTTACTTTCACCAAATGGGAATGAAAACTTCCCTGTAGGAAGTGCACAAACAATTAAGTGGAAGAGTCATTCTTCAATCGCTAAGGTCAAACTTGAATACACAACTAACAATGGTTCCACCTGGAAGATTATTTCTGATTCGACCCTCGCGTCTGCCGGGACATATGCATGGACGGTTCCAAATGACCCGACATTCTTTGCACGAGTGCGTGTAAGCGATGCAACAAATTCAACGGTGAACGATCAAAGTGATAGTTATTTTACAATTGGTTCAATAAGATTATCCTCACCAAACGGAGGGGAGAAATGGGCAGTCGGAAATCCACAAACAATCACCTGGCAGAATGTATCAACCATTAGCACCGTCAATCTTGATTACACCACGGATAACGGCGCAAATTGGGTTTCCATCGCTACCAACGTGAACGCAAGTTTAGAAACTTATACTTGGAATGTTCCGGACACGCTCACCACATCATCTCAAGCGAAAATACGAATCTCCAATACCGCCAATAGTCAAATTTATGATGAAAGTGATAACGTTTTTACCTTTGCGAGAATTGTAGTTTTAAGTCCTAACGGTGGTGAAAAAATTCAGGTTGGAAAACAAGTAAACCTTACCTGGTCTGCCGCCAATGTCGCTTCGGTAAACATCCAGGTTTCAACAGATAACGGATTAAACTGGATGACGATCGCATCGAATGTTTCCGCTTCCGTGGGGACGTACTCATGGACAATCAGCGATATTCCATCGCAGCTTGCGAGAATTAGAGTCGTAGATGCAAATTATTCAAATGTGTTAGATCAGAGTAATGCTACTTTTGAAATTATCAGGTTGAATCTGACAATTCCTAACGGAAATGAAGGATGGACAATTGGCTCAACGCAGAATATTACCTGGAATACATCAGGTATTGCCAACCTGAAGATAGAATATTCAACGAACAATGGGGCAATATGGCAAACTATTGTTGCCTCTGTGGATGCAACTCTTGGTATGTACGCATGGACGGTTCCGAATGAGCCTTCAGCACAAAGTATCATTAAACTTACTGACCTAGCAAACCCGACTATTCAGGATTCATCTTCAAGTAGTTTTACTATTGGCAGTGTTACCATTACGGCTCCCTTAGCGGGAAATGTTTTCCAAGCCGGAAAAGTACTTCCGATTACATGGACTTCGCTTGGAATTAATAATGTAAGGATTGCCTACACTACAGATAACGGAGGAAGCTGGACAACTATACCTGCTGTGGTGAGCGCCTCAACCGGAATTTATAATTTCAACATTCCCAGCAACATTAGTACATCGCAAGCAAGAATTAGACTCACGGATGCAGCAACGGGACTAATTCAAGACATCTCCGGTTTATTTACTATTTCATCCTTGGTTGTTACCTCGCCTAACGGCGGTGAGTATTGGCAATCCGGCTCAATGAAGTCAATTACATGGTCAAGTGGAAATGTTACCAATGTTAATATTGATTATTCTTTGGATAACGGAACGACGTGGACATCAATTGTAACGAATTACGCGGCGGTTTCGGGAAGTTACAATTGGACCTTGGACAGTGCATTTAATACCTCTACTGCGCTTGTGCGCATCACAGATGCCTCAAATGCCTCTACCACTGACCAAAGTGATAACGCTTTTAAAATTGGTACAGTACAATTGACTTCTCCAATTGCGGGTGATATCGTTTTCTCCGGTTCTACCACTCAAATTAAATGGACAAATAGCAGCAGCGTTTCGCAAGTTACAATAGAATATTTCACAGATGACGGCACAAACTGGAACAATATTGTCAGCAACTACCCATCAACCTCCGGCACTTACACATGGGCTGTTCCGGGAACACTTTCTTCTTCTTCAGGAAGAATTAGAATCAGCGATGCCGGCTCTTCACTTGGAATTTCCAGCACGAGCGGACAATTTTCATTTTTATCTTTGTTTGTAACTTCTCCGAATGGTGGAGAAGTTTGGCTATCCGGTGCGACAAAAAATATAACATGGAGCGCCAGCTCAACCATTGCCAATATTAAGATAGAATACTCAACCAACGCAGGTCAAAATTGGGTAACTCTCGCACCGTCGGTTACAGCATCGTTGGGAACGTATGCATGGACAATTGATACTTCCATCGCATCCAATCAGATGAGTGTACGCATTTCAGACGTAACTAACTCAATTATTAAAGACACGAGCAATGCTGTTTTTTCTGTAGCAAAAATTCAACTTCTTACTCCTTTAGTTACCGATTATTTGCAAGGAGGAAACAGTAGGGTTATTCAGTGGACTTCATCTTATCTCCAAAATGTGAAATTACAGTATTCCACAAACAACGGAGGAAGTTATACAGATATTATTGCTTCAACTCCGGCTTCCACCGGCCAATATATGTGGACCATCCCGAATAATGTTGCTACTGCCGGTGCGAAAGTAAGAATTAGTTCTGCTGCAGACGCAACAATAGCCGATTCCTCCCAACCGTTCAAAATAACGTACCTCAGAGTAACCTCACCAAATGGAAATGAAAACTGGCTTGCGGGTAGCAGTCAAAATATTACCTGGTCTGCCGGAAGTGATATCGCCAATGTGCTGTTGGAATTCTCTACTAATAATGGAACTACATGGGATTCAATCGCATCAGTTACAAACAACGGAAGTTACAGTTGGACTGTTCCGGTAACAACAACAAACGGTAGAATCCGCATAACAAACACTGCATACAGAACGCTTTTAGATTCAAGTGACAATGTGTTCACCGTTTCATCGTTATCGATTAGTAATCCCACCGCTTCTTCATATTGGCAGGGAGGCACAAGTAAATCGATAAATTTCAGCGCTGCAAATATTACCTCGGTAAAAGCTGATTATTCTACTGATAACGGTGTAACTTGGAATTCAATCACCGCATCGCCCGTGTTGGCTTCTTTAGGTACAATTAGTTGGTCGCTTCCTTCAAATATCTTTTCAAGTCAAGCGAAGGTTCGCGTGTATGACGCGCTTGACGTAACACGCGTTGCCGTAAGTTCAGCATTTAAAATATCCAATTTACAAGTTACGTCACCAAATGGCGGTGAAAATTTACAAACCGGGTCTACAAAAAGTATTACCTGGAGCGCCAGTGCTAATATTGATAGTGTTTTAATAGAATATTCTGCTGACAATTCCGCAACGTGGTCAACGATAGCGACCGTTGGAAACTCCGGTTCTTATTCGTGGACAGTTCCAAGTCAGACCACAACGAACGGAAGAATTCGAATAAGTGATAAAACCGATGCGTCAATAAGCGATATAAGTAATAATACCTTTACGATATCGAGTTTCTCTATTACGAGTCCGACGGCAAGTTCGTATTGGCAAAGCGGTACAACTAAAGCAATAACATGGAACATCAGTAACGTTGCAAACGTTAAGATAGAATACTCAACAGACAACGGAACAAACTGGTCTACAGTTGTCTCCAGTTTAGCCGCCTCAAGCGGAAGCTATACTTGGGTTGTTCCCTCTAATCTTGCAACCAACCAGGCATTGATACGAGTTTCGGATGTTCTTAATCCTTCAAATTTAATTGTCAGCTCGATCTTCAAAATTTCTAACGTACAAGTTACTTCACCAAACGGCGGAGAAAACTTACAAGCCAGTGCAATTAAAAATATTACCTGGACGGCAGGTTCAAACATTGCGAACGTGTTAATTGAATATTCTTCCGATAACGGAACGAATTGGGCTACAGTAACAACTACCTCAAATACCGGCTCGTATGCATGGACGGTACCGGCGGCAACAACCCTCGGAAAAGTTAGAGTAAGTGATGCAACTGATACAACAATTAAGGATGTCAGTGATAATTCCTTTACGATTTCCAGCTATGCAATTACAAGTCCTACTTCAAGTTCATATTGGCAATCTGGAACAACAAATCCAATTCTTTGGAATATCAGTAATGTAGCCAATGTTAAAATAGAGTATTCAACTAACAATGGAACAAGTTGGTCAACGGTTGTATCAAGTGTTGCCGCATCGAGCGGGCTATATAGTTGGTTAATACCAGCAGGAACAGCGACAGATCAAGCTTTAATTCGAATTTCTGATGTTCTTAATCCGGCTAACTTACTCGTTAGTTCAATATTTAAGATTTCAAGCCTTCAAGTGACCGCACCAAACGGTGGAGAAAATTTACAAACCGGATCTACAAAAAATATTACATGGACTGCCAGTTCAAATATTGCGAACGTATTAATCGAATACTCTTCGGACAACGGGACAAACTGGAGCTCCATTACAACTACAGCAAATTCTGGCTCATACTCATGGACGGTGCCGGCCATCGCTACCACATTAGGGAAAATTAGGATAAGTGATGCGTCTGACGCGACAATCAAAGATGTTAGCGACAATGCTTTTACAATTTCAAGTTACTCAATTACAAGCCCGACAGCTTCATCGTACTGGCAAAGCGGAACCACGCAACCAATAACTTGGTCCATCAGTAATGTCGCAAATGTGAAGGTTGAATATTCCACAAACAATGGAACAACATGGTCAACAGTCATTTCAAGTGTTGCCGCCTCTAGTGGTACTTACAACTGGACGCTTCCGACTGGGCTTGCTACAAATCAAGCAATAGTTAAAATTTCAGATGTTCTTAATTCATCTAATGCTTTAATTAGTTCCGTATTTAAGATTAGCAACATTACTGTCACCTCTCCAAACGGAGGAGAAATTTGGCAATTCGGTGCAACAAAAACGATTACCTGGACAGCTGGCAGCAATATTACAAACGTAGCTATAGAAGTTTCGAGTAATAACGGTGGTACATGGTCTTCGGTTGCCACAACTGCGAATACCGGGTTATATAGTTGGCTTGTGCCTAACAAATCTACAGATTCTGTAAAAATAAGAATCAGTGATGCATCAGACGCATCAATTAAAGATGTTAGCGATAATCTTTTCTCAATAAACGCCTTGGCGTTAAGTGCTCCACTTGGCGGAGAGAAAGTTTTGGCTGGGAAGACGTATAGCAATTTTATTACATGGACAGCTTCGTCAAATATTTCGTTCGTAAATGTTGAATTATCGACCGACGGCGGAACGAATTGGACTTCATACAATAATCTTGTTAAGGCAAGTGACGGAAAATATCAAATTACTTTTCCATCGAATGTTTCAACCGCTTTAGCAAAGGTTAGAGTAAGTAATAGCGCTAATCCAACCGTGTCGTCAACAAGCGGTACTTTTAGTATTGAAAATCTCTCATTGACATCTCCCACAGGTTCCGAATATTGGCAAGCAGGCAAGAGTTATTCTGTTACATGGTCAAGCAGTCTTATTACAAACGTTCTTGTTGAATATTCTACAAATAACGGAACAAGTTGGAGTACCATTATTGCCTCCACTCCGGCTGCAGTCGGCAGCTACTCATGGTTGATTCCTTCGGATGTTGCATCAAATCAAATCAAAGTTCGCGTATCCGATGCCGCGGAAAATACAGTTACCGCAACTCATCAGAATCCATTTGTTATTGGAAATGTAACCGTTACTTCTCCAAACGGAGGAGAAATTTATTTAGTTGGTTCTGTTGATACAATCAAGTGGACTGCCTCCTCAAACACTTCTTTAGTAAAAATAGATTATTCATCCGATAACGGAACAACGTGGAATTTACTCCAGAACAACATTCCCGCTTCTTCGGGAAAATATCCTTGGACAATTTCAAGCCAAACGTACACACCGGGGAGTTCTTATCTGATTAGAGTAAGCGATGCCGCTTCAAACCTTGGTATTTTTGATGTAAGCGATAATAAGTTTACGATTAACGGAATTAGGTTGGTAGCGCCGAACGGTGGAGAGCAATATCAAGTTGGCAGCGTGCAAAAAGTTGAATGGAGCGCAACCGGAAATATTACCAAAGTACGACTTGAGTATTCAACCGATGGAACCAACTGGAACAGCATTCAAAGTAATCTTACAGCTTCAACCGGATTTTACAACTGGACAATCCCGGCAATCGCAAGTTCGAATTTGAAACTCCGCGTAAGTGACGATTTAAATCCTTCTTATTCCGATATGAGTGACGCTGTTTTCAAAATTGCGGATGTAGCTCTCACCGCTCCAAACGGAGGTGAAAGATGGCAGGTTGGTTATAAGAAAAATATCACATGGTTTACCTCTTCGAATGTTTCAAAAGTAAATCTCTATTACAAAACGTCCGCTGCGGGAAGTTGGCTGCCGATTGATACGAATATTACCGCTTCCGCAAACAGTTATACATGGATGGTACCAAATGCCGCTACACAGCAAGCGTATGTAAAAGTAGTTGATGCGTCATCTAATAACGCTATTAAAGATTCTAATGACGCTGTCTTTACCATCTCTAATATTGAATTAACCTCACCTCTCGGGGGCGAAAATTGGAGAAGCGGAAAAGCGAACGTAATTCAGTGGAACCGCAGTAATGACATTTCGAATATCGACATTTATTACTCAACGAATAATGGAACTGTTTGGGATTCCGTCAAATTGGGAGTAACCGCATCGGCCGGACAATATTCTTGGACCATCCCCGCCAGCATTAACGCTAGTCAGGTAAAAGTTAGAATTAATAATTCGTCCGACGCTTCAATCGCGGATACCAGCGGAGCTTTCTCTGTCTTTTATCCTTCACTTACTTTGGTAGGTCCGAATGGCGGAGAATTTATTCAAGCCGGCTCACCGTATCAGGTAAAATGGACAAGTTCATTAGTTAGTAAAGTCAAAATTGATTATTACAACGGTTCAACGTGGCAGCAGCTTACAAATACGCAGCCTGCAGATTCGCAGAAGTTTACCTGGACTCCGGATACTTCTCTGTCATCGTTGAGTGGAAGGATACGCGTACTTGATGGTGATGACAACTCAATTGGTGATACTAGCAATCTCGCATTTAAGGTTGGTTACGTTGAGTTAACCGCTTTAAATGGAGGCGATAATCTTTTAGCCAATTCAACACAAAATATTACCTGGAAGAATAGCGCAAGTGTTTCTACGGTTAAGCTTGAGTTATCTTCAAATAACGGAATAAGTTGGACTACTTTGCAGGCATCGCTTCCTTCAAGTCCTGCACTTTATGTTTGGAGTGTTCCAAATACACCTTCTGATTCATTACGATTAAGAATAAGTGACGCGGCTTCCGGCAATGTAATCTCGTATAAGAGTTTAGCCCCGTTCTCAATCAGTACCATAGACTTAACTTCACCGAACGGCGGAGAAGTTTACCAAACCGGAAAGAATGTTACTATCACCTGGAGCGCAAGTTCTAATGTGAAGGATGTAAAATTACAATACTTCGATGGCGTGCAATGGAATTACATTGCGGATACAACAGCCTCAGCCGGAAAGTATATCTGGACGATTCCTAACAATAGTGCTTCGGCAAGCGCGTCCGGTAGAATTATTCTTAGCAGTTCATTATTCCCGGGAATAAAAGATTCAAGCCAAGCTACCTTTATGGTTAAACATATCGAAATTTCCGCTCCGACTGCAGGCGCAGAATGGCAAGTGAATACACAGCAAAACATCACATGGGATTTCCGCAATATTCAAACAATAAAGATTGAGTATTCAACCAACAACGGAACATCCTGGATGCCGGTTGCCCCGGCGGTTTCCGCTGCCTTAAAAACTTACAGTTGGACAATTCCGAATACAACTTCTTCAACAGCAAGAATTAAATTATCGGATTCAGCGAACGCTTCTATTTCTCTTATTAGTGAGCAGTTCTCAATTTATAATCCAACGATTGCGTTAACATCACCGGTCGGTAACGAACATTGGCAGGCCGGGTTAACAAAGAGCATCACCTGGAATAGTTCTTTGGTTGATTTCATTAAGATTGAATATAGTCTTGATGAAGGTGCAACGTGGAAGTTGTTAAAGAATAATGTTACCGCATCAACAGGCAAATACGATTGGACAATTTGGGATACGCTCTCAACCGATAAAGCCCGAATAAAGATAAGTGACTTAAATTCTGGCCCAACTATTTCAGATTCCAGTTCTTCCAATTTTAAAGTAACTAGAATTAAAATCCTTTCACCGAATGGTGGAGAAGTTTATCAAGCGGGAACTTCCACAAACATTCAGTGGCAAGTTAGTACTCATATTGCGGCTGTCAATCTTGAATATTCTTCAAACGGCGGAAGTTCATGGGAACCAATAGCCACGGGAGTAAACGCTTCACTCGGTCAATACACTTGGACCATGCCCAACGCCTATCAAACTACGCAAGGAAGAGTACGGGCGGTTGTTACTGATGCGTTAAGTATCACCGATACAAGTGATGGCAATTTCAAAATTGGTTGGATTAATGTTGCCACTCCGAACGGAAATGAATTTGTTCAATCAGGAAAAACCTATCAAATTACCTGGACAAAGAGTTCAAGTGTTTCTAATGTTAAAATAGAATACTCACTCAATAGTGACGCCAACTACCAAATAATCGAAGCGGATATTCCTTCAACCGGAAAATATGATTGGACGATTCCGGATAATATTTCCGGGAACCTTGCAAGAATTAGAATATCGGATGCTTCGGCATCTACTCAGATTCGTGATATTAGCGATACAACGTTTGATATCGCATTGTTAAAACTTACAGCGCCAGCTACGGGAACAAATTGGGCTTCCGGTTCTACGCAATCAATTAAATGGAACAGCAGTTCAAATTTAGCAAACGTTAGAATTGAGTACTCCTCTAATAACGGTCTCTCATGGGGAAGTGTGGCCGCTTCGGTAACAGCGAGCGACAGCAATTACAGCTGGACGATTCCGACGACACTCTTATCTTCTCAAACGAAGGTAAGAATTTATTCAATCCTTCATCCAACTGTGGCTGATACCTCTTCGGCGTTTAACGTTTACGTTCCCTCTGTAACGTTAACCTACCCGAACGGAGGAGAGCGGTTGGCATCAGGAACCGTTGATACTATTCGATGGAGCGCCTCATATGTTTCAACCATAAAGATTGATTACTCAACTGATAACGGCGCTAATTGGCTCGTGCTTAAAGATGTGGTTGATGCTACGGTAGGAAAATTGGCTTGGCAAATCCCAAGTAATCTATCAACAACACAAGGATTGGTTCGAATAACCGATGTTACTGCCGCTGCGGTTAAAGATTCAAGTACTACTCCGTTCGTTATCGGCTGGATTAATGTAACTTCTCCTAGCGGAAATGAAAGTTGGCTTGCGGGAAGTCAGAAAGATATAACCTGGACTTCAAGCGCAAGCATTACCTCGGTGAAAATAGAATACTTTGACGATACAAGCTGGCAGACGGTTGCAACAGGTGTAAATGCATCACTTGGGAAATACACATGGACTATTCCAACCATTGCAGTATTGGCTGGAAAAATCAAAATTAGTGATAACGTTGCTTCCTCTCCCATCGTCGACTCGAGCAGCGGCAAATTAACGATTAATATTCTCACCATTGTTTCACCTAACGGCGGTGAGTTCTTTCATGCCGGCAGTACAAATAAAATTGTTTGGACAAAAAATCCGGTTAACTCTAATCTTCGACTTGAATATTCACTTGACGCAGGTCGATCGTGGAGCGTGATAGCCGCATCTGTTGCCGCAAGTTTGGGTGAATACAATTGGTCAATACCGGAAAATATTTCAAGCGATTCGGCTTATCTTAGACTTACGGATGTAGCGAATGATGAAATTCGGGATGTAAGTAACAGCCCATTCAGAATTGGTAGACTTCAAGTTCTGCTGCCCAGTTCATCGGTAAAGGTGCTTGAGAATTCTGTTTATACCATTCAGTGGACAGGCAGTGATAATATTCCGCTTGTTGATCTTCACTACACCACTGATAACGGGAAAACATGGATACCGATTACTAATGGTCAGGCAATTTCTTCTACTACGGGAAGCTTTAACTGGTTGGTTCCGGAAACACCGTCTGATTCGTGCTCCATAAGAATAAGAAGTACTTCGGATATCACCTTCAGCGGTACAAGTAATTCACTCTTCACCATTGCGGAATTAAAATTACTTTCTCCGAACGGCGGACAAGTATGGCAGACAGGTTCCAGCCACGATATTACATGGCAGTCGAAATATGTTACTAACATTCAACTTGAATACACCACCAATAATGGAACCGATTGGAAGAGCATTACCTCAAATCCAGTCGCTACATCACTTACGAAATATGCATGGTTGATTCCGGATGACATAAACTTTGCCGATGTTAATTTCAAAATAAGACTTCGTGATGTTGAAAATTCAAACATCGTTGATACGAGCAATGCCAACTTCACCATTAGTTACCTAAAATTGACTGCTCCGAACGGCGGTGGTGGTCAACAAATTGGTACATCGTATCGTATTAAATGGAGTCACAGCGCTAAAACGATTAAAACCGTGAAATTAGAATATACGACTGACGATAAGAACTGGAGATACATCGATACTGTGTCTGCTGATTCAACATCTTATCTCTGGCAGATTCCTACAACACCTACTCCATCTGCTCGAGTTCGGGTAAGCGATAATGCTCAACCTACTATCAGCGACGCGAGTGACAGCTTAATTATTATCAGCTACATTACGCTAAAATATCCGAACGGCGGAAAAACACAGAAGGTTCAAACCGGTAAAACATTCCAGATTAGTTGGGAAGGCGCGTACTTGAAAGGTGTTGCTATCGACTACTCCTTAAACGGTGGAGTGGACTGGAACCCGATTGCTGACGCAAGAAACATCAATCCCGATTCAACACATTATAACTGGACGATTCCGAGTACTCCTTCAACCCAGTGTTTAGTTAGAGTGAGCGATGTATCTTATCCATCCATTTATGATGTAAGCGATACCTTGTTTACCATTTGCTCAATTACAATGACAAGCCATAATGAATTAATCGCCATCGAGAATAATTCTGTCCAAAAAATTACCTGGGAATCGAAAAATATTGATTCGGTAAGAATTCAACTTTCGCTGGATAATGGACAAACATGGCCTTACAGTTTCCCGGTTCAGAGCGCCGCACAGCAAAGTTATGATTGGCAGGTGGGAAGTCAAAAAACTGTCACCGGCCGTTTGCGTATTGCCGATCAATACGACGCTTCTATTTATGATATAAATGATACCAACTTGGTCATCGGTTCCTATCCGAAGATTTCGAAAATAAGTGCGACACAGAAAGACACAGTCAAATTCGCCTACGATTTCAGTACTCCTGGTGAACAACTTGAAATGACAAAGTTTGAATATACAACTGAAACCAACAGTCCGATTGATGCAATTGGTTCTGTAGAATTCTCTAAGAACAACACTCCGGGACCAGTAGTTGATACACTCAAGTGGCTTTCAAAAAGTAACCTTCCAAATTTTGAAGGACTTGTGAAAATCAAAGTAACGCTTCGTTCCAATTACAAAATAAATTATGTTGTTGAGCTCGACAGCGTGGGTGTAGATAATGTTCCGCCGAAATTTGATGTAACTAAACTTGGTGAGAAACAAGTGCCTTATAGTTTGGGCTGGGGAAAAGCGATGTTGTACTGGAATGCTGCAACGGATTCGAACAGTTCCATAAAGTATACGGTGGCTTATTCAACCGATGACACGTTTGAGGCGGATTCTTCAATCACCACAGCTGGTGATACGGTTTATCTTGCCGGATTGAGAACTTCAACTACGTATAAAGTTCAATTCACGGTGAAGGATGGATTGGGAAATGCGCAAGTATTCTATACGCAGTTCAAAACATCGGCCGCCGCTGATTTTAACGGCGATAATCAAATTGATTTGGTTGACGTAGCTTCCTTCGTCCGTGCGTGGAGCACTCCGGATTCAACTTACGGTGCGGACTTAGCTCCATATACCGAATCCATTCCCTCGATTAGGATTATTGGAGATCAACGTCTCAATGTTCAAGATTTATTTGTCTTTGTTGGAATGTGGAATTATTACCAAACAAATCGCAGCCTTCCGAAGAAAGCTCCTACGCTTTGGCTTGGAGACGAAAAACCGGAAGTTTACGACTTGAAGGTAAGAAAAGGTGCGAATGAATTTAAACAAGTGATCACCTTGAATGATGACCACGAGTATTCGGCGCTCTCGGCTGAAATTCATTACAACCCGGATCATATGCGATTCGATTCATCTTCTATTTCCGGAATCGATAAAAAACTTGAAGGCGGGTTCTTCTTAAGTCATCAAGATACGGTGAACGGAATTCTCACAATTAATTATGCTCATTTGAGCGGAAGCTTGGAGAAACAACTCCAATTTGTTTCAACGCTTACGTCACATTTGGATAAGCTCTCCAATGATGATTCCTTGATAATCATTATTAAAGGAATTGATAAATCGCTCAAGCAGTCTTTCTCAAAAGAGATTGTTTATTCGATTAAAGAAATTCCGAACACTTTTATGCTTTCACAGAATTATCCGAATCCGTTTAATCCTACAACAACGATTAATTATGAACTTCCGGTGAAGGGAAGAGTAACCTTAGAACTGTTCGATATTCTTGGTAGAAGGGTTGCTACGTTGATCGATACGGAACAACCTGAAGGATATTATCAATATAGATTTAACGCCGCGGAAACGGCAAACGGACTGGCGAGCGGAGTTTACATTTACAGATTGCGCGCCGGAAGTTTTAACGCGACAAAGAAAATGGTATTGTTGAAGTAATACCGAATTGAGGTTTGTTATGAAACATTTTTCAAGATTGAAAATGAAAATAAAAATTTTACTGCCCGGTATTTTTTTACTCGGTCTGAGTGTCCTCTCGATTAGTTGTAATTCTGGGGGAGGAGTAATTGACAATCCTCCACCGTTTTTAGAGATTATCGATGGACCGCAGGAAAATGAGGTTGTGCCGCAAGATAAAGTGGTTTTTGCCTGGAGAGGGAACGGCTCCGGGTATACATACAAATATCGTCTTCTGAGCCTTGATTCGGATAATTTCCCAACAATTTATCAAGATTGGACAACCTATTCATCGTCTACCACCGATGTTACTTATTCTAATTTGGATGAAGGTAAATTTCGGTTTGAGGTGCAAGCTAAAAGCGGAAGTGTTGAACCTGCGCCGATTAAAAGAGAATTTATTATTGACGCGATTAAAGGTCCGTCGCTCATGTTCTTCAAAACAAAAACTACACTTTCGGTCGGCACCGCCGATTCAATTGATGTATGGATGGAAGACGTGACCGGATTGGCCGGATTTAGTATTGTTATCGCGTTCGATAAAACAAAATTGAATTTGGTGTCTGCTTCAAGTGGAGCTTATGTAATTCAAAAACGCTTTCAGCAAATAACCGTTCCGGATTTATCCGATACAACCTATGTGTTGAAAAGTGTAAATACCACCGGTAAAATTGAGATTGCCTCGGCATTTCTGACCGATCTCGGCTCTTACCCGAACAAATCGATAAGCGGGTCCGGTAAAATTTTAAATCTTGTTTTCAAAGGGCTAGCAAAAGGGACGACTGCTCTCGAAATTACAAGTATTGATTTGCGCGACGAAAATGGTAATGTTATTAATTCAAATGCTCCGAAGAGCGGTGTGGTTGAAATAAAGTAAGTTTTATTATAGAAGAAAGAAAGGATTACAGAGTTACTGTTAATCCTTCGCGAGCAAGAAATATTTCTAAGTCATGCTCTTCATAATTTTTCTTTTTATACTGAATAGCGCTCGCGCATAATTTTCGAATGTCATCATCATCCCGTTCAGGTCCGTGGTGAGTAAGCGCTAATTTTTTTACGCCGGCTTTAACAGAAATATCTACTCCAAAAAGAGCCGAACTATGTCCCCAGTCTAACTTTTCAATTTCTTCATCGAACGAGTACTGGGCGTCAAAAGCGAGCAAATCGGCATTTTTGTAGAAATCAATAAATGAGCTTATTTTTTCAAAAGAGAGGTTATTGTATTCACCGTCGGTGGAAAAGATAAAGCATTTTCCTTCAGATTCTATCCGGTACGCGAATGATTTTCCCGGATGATGCAATTCAGTGTGAGTGATAACAGTATCATTTATTTTAATTTTGTCGTCCCGTTCCATTTGTACAAATTCTTTTTTAGCAGCCATATAGTCCATCGACACGGGAAAAAACCTAAAATCTTGCTGATAATCGAGCCGGTGTTGCAGTTCGGAATGCGGGCTGTAAATTGTTAAATGGTAGTTTGGTAGATAAGCCGGAAGAAAAAAGGGAAATCCTTGAATATGATCCCAGTGGGTGTGCGAAAGGAAAATATGAAAATGCATCGGCGCATTTTCTTTATTCAGGTTAAGAATCTCATGGCCAAGTTCTCGGATACCCGAACCCATATCCAAAATGATATGCGCGTCCTTAGTTTTTACTTCAATACAAGTCGTATTTCCTCCAATAACCATACACTCTTCTTCAGAGAATTCAGTTAAAACACTTTCACGATTTTGGAGAGAAGAAATATCTTTATTTGCTGCAAATTCCAGAATTCTCAGCATTTTTTTGCGGATTTGTTTCCCATTCAACGGTGCCGGTACGGAGCCACGGACACCCCAAAAGCGGACTTGCATTTGTACCTTCTAAGGTTTTGTTGAAATAATGTTTCGATAATATAATAAAAGTTTTTTATAAAAACCTTGTTTTATTTTACAGAAAACGAATTTTTGCGTTAGGTCAACCGCTCCCTCAAAAATGAAAAAATCTCTTGCATTTCTGCCCCTATTCAGGCTGTTTTTTCTACTTCTATCCAAACAAGAAAATGATATATTTGTAGTAGTGGAATCAAAAAAAAAGGAATTACGGTGAAAAATCTTTTTATAAGTCTCCTTTGTCTTTTCAGCTTTTTTTCGGGAGAATTATTTGGGCAGGAAGAGCAGTCTGCCGGGAGCGATTCAATAGAAGTTTATATTATTGATTCATACGTTCCTCCGGAAAATCCAAATAGGTTTATCCTTTCCTTTTATACAAGCGAACCGTGCAAAACAAAGCTTCTTTTGGAAAACGGTTTGGAACTTCCGATTTCGACAGAGTTGACTGACAATCATCGAACAGAAATTGATCTCTCTAAAATAAAATCGAAAAAGAACAAAATTAACTACACCATTTCTATGGAAAACGGTCAAGGGATAGTCTCAAAAAGCGAAACATTTGAGATGGATGTAAAAACCACCGATGAAATAGTTGAAACAAAATCAAATTACTTTCTAACATGTCTTGCCGGAGGCATAGTTTTTTTGACCCCGTCGGTGGCAGCAGTTTCCGCAAACGGCAAAAATTATTTTGAACTCAATAAGGAAATCCCGCTGGTTTCAATGTATTCCGGTGGATTTAATTATCCAAGTGGTTACTTTTCAATTGAATATTCATATATCTTCAAAGCGTTGCGCAAAAGCTATTTGCGGTTTGGGTATAAACACCTCTATGAAATTCCAAAGATTGAATATTTATCTCCCGGCCTAAATGGATACAGCGACTTGAAAGGGAATAACGGAATCAGTCCGGAATTATCAGTCGGACTTTTCAAAATTTACAATGTGTTCACCTTATACACCCGCTACCGATATAACTTTTCACCGGGACATGCAGCAGCATCATTCTCAGAATTTTCATTAGGACTTTATTCTTCATTTTTTACCTTTCATTGGTAAACAGAGGAGGGGAGTCAGCACGGTTCAACGCAAGTAAGGAATACTTGACCGACTTAATTTTATGGCAAAACAAAAAAAAGAAATAATCGATTTAGGTGAACGGGGAAAGTTTAATTCGGCGAACAAATTAAATTCTCTTACCGGAAAAGAATGGATTAAGTTTTCCAAGTCGTGGTTCATACATAAACCACCGCAGCGGAAAAAAGATGAAATCCTTCATCCTGCAAAATTTCCAGAATCGTTGGTAGAAGAATTTATTTCTTTCTTCACAAAAGAAAACGAATGGGTTTTCGATCCGTTTTTAGGAACCGGCAGCACTTTAATTGCAGCTGGAAATTTGAGAAGAAACGGCATCGGTATTGAACTTAGTGACTACTACTACTCACTTGCTAAAAATCGAGTGAAGACAGCCTCATTTCAAAATATGATTCTACCACTTTGCGGCTCATCGTTGAAACTTGATAAAATGTTGGTGAAGGCGAAATTGTTTGTAAAGGAATTTGATTTTGTCATTACGTCACCCCCATACTGGAATCAACTTGAGCGGAATTCCATGCGGCAGAAAAAAAGAAAAGACGACGGACTCGCCACAAAGTACTCTGAAAATGAAGAAGATATTGGCAATATAAAGGGCTATGAAGATTTTTTAGAGATGCAGGCAAAAGTATTTGATCAGGTCTTCAGTGTAACAAAACCAAACGGGTATTTAACCATTATAACCAATAACGTCTATACCAAAGGAAAACTCTATCCGTTAGCTTACGATACGGCAGTTTCACTTACGAAACGTGGGGACAAGAGCTGGACTTTGAAAGATGAAAAAATTTGGCTTCAAAACGATAAGCCGTTAGTCGCTTTGGGAGTGAACAGCGCCTGGGTAGCAAACAGGCATCACCAGTATTGTTTAATATTCCGAAAAGAAGTGTAATGACCGGCGCGGTACTCACTGTAACAGAACTTACAAAACTTATTAAACAAAATCTTGAAGAAAACTTTTCTTCGGTAAGTTTAATCGGAGAAATTTCCAATTTCAAAGCACATACATCAGGGCACTGGTATTTCACGCTTAAAGACTCGGGCGCCCAAATTTCTTGCACCATGTGGAGAGGTATGAATGATTACGTCTTCTTTTCTCCGCAGGATGGAATGAAAGTTAGAATCGGCGGGAAACTTACTGTTTATCCTCCACGGGGAAGTTATCAAGTCGAAGTTCGGTCTATGCAGCCGGCCGGAATCGGAGAACTTCAGCTTGCGTTTGAAAAATTGAAAGAAAAATTATTTCGCGAGGGATTGTTCGACTCAGAGAATAAAAAATCTCTTCCTGAAATGCCCATGAAAATTGGTATCGCCACGGCAAGTGGCGGTGCCGCGCTAAAAGATATGATAAGTGTTGCGCAGCGGAGATTTCCATTGGTGGAAATTTGTGTCGCGCCTTGTTCAGTCCAGGGTGCCGGTGCGGCAGAAACAATAGTGAAAGCGCTGCAAAACCTTAATGAACGAAATGATATAGAAGTTATCATTCTTGCGCGGGGTGGTGGTTCCCTGGAAGACCTTTGGGCATTCAACGAGGAAGAAGTAGCCTACGCAATTTTCCGTTCGGAAATTCCTATAGTAACCGGAATAGGGCACGAAGTTGATTTTACCATCGCAGACTTTGTTGCTGATTATCGGGCGGCAACACCAACGGCCGCAATGGAAATTCTTACTCTTGATAAAGAAGATATTATTTATTCTATAACCGAGCTGGATACAAGAGTTACCGAAGGTTTGAATGAAAGTCTTAATGAGAAAAGAGATCGGATTTTATCTATTCTCAATTCCTATGCTTTCCGGTCTTCGTCCGATGTGGTAAAACTTTTTTCGCAACGGGTGGATGGAGTAGTTTACCGCATTCAAAATGGAATGCATAATTTGCTTGAAGAGAGAAAAAATAAAATCGCTTTGCATATGACGCGGTTACTGGCCAATGATGTTCAAAAAACTCTCCGCAAAGGTTTTGTTTTAGTTAAACAAGAAGATAAATTTGTAACAAGAGCTAAAAAATTTCAGATGAATAAAAATCATCAACTGATTTTTTACGATAACCAGATTGACGTACATTCGGGCCATGAAGAAAAAAAATAACGAATCTACATTTAAAAGTGACTTGAACCGTTTGGAGCAAATCGCTGATCAGCTTGATACTTCCGACTTAGATTTGGAAGAAGCTATAACACTTTACGAAGAAGGGATTACGCTTTCGAAAAAGTGTTTACAAGCGTTGGAAAAAGCGGAGTTGAAAGTGACCGAATTAAAATCTAATCTTGAATTAGTGAATCAAAAAAAATAGTCATTGGAAAGCACGGAGCTTTATTGCATGTCCGACACAAGCACCTATAAAATTTTAAATCAAATTAATTCTCCCGCCGATATCAGAACGTTAGAGATGAATCAACTTCGAGATCTCTGTTCCGATATCCGGTCATATATGGTAGACGTCATTTCGCAAATTGGAGGACATTTCGGAGGCGGACTTGGAACGGTGGAACTTACTGTTGCCCTCCATCGCGTCTTTGATACGCCTAACGATTTACTTGTTTGGGATACCGGACATCAAGCCTACCCTCACAAAATAATTACCGGAAGAAAAGAGCAGCTTAAAACAATCAGGTTGTTTGGCGGAATCTCCGGTTTCCTAAAAAGAAATGAAAGCGAATATGATACTTTCGGTGCGGGACACGCTTCAACATCAATTTCCGCAGCGTTGGGGATGGCAATAGCGCAGAGGTATAAAGAAAATCCAAAGCATGTTATCGCCATTATCGGTGACGGTGCCATGACAGGCGGAATGGCTTATGAGGCTATGAATAATTCCGGTGTATTAAAAGCCGACTTGATTGTTGTTCTGAATGATAATAATATGTCAATTGCTCCAAACGTTTGGCAAATCTCTAATTATTTTACCGAAATTATTTCTCATCCGGAATACAATCGATTTAAAGGACAAGTCTGGGATTTGACCGGGAAACTTGACAACTTTGGTGATAGATTACGTAAAATTGCAATTCGTTTGGAAAGCGGAATTAAAGCGGTCATTACTCCGGGAATGCTCTTTGAAGCGCTTGGATTTCGTTACTTCGGTCCGGTTAATGGACATAATGTCAATCAACTTGTGAAGCTTTTTGAACAGGTAAAAGAGCTGAAAGGTCCAATCCTAATTCATGCAATAACGGAAAAAGGAAAAGGGTACAAGCCGGCTGAGAATGATGTGCAAAGATTACACGCTGCTACGCCATTTGATAAAGTAACCGGTGTTGCGTTCAAAAAAACAGGAAGTAGTGTCCCGTCATACACGAAAATTTTTGGAGATGCGCTGAACCAAATCGTTTCTGAAAATTCGTCGGTTGTTGGTATAACTGCCGCTATGCCGGATGGAACCGGACTTGATATATTGCGAGAGAACTTTCCGGCAAATTATTATGATGTCGGTATTGCCGAAGAACATGCGGTGACCTTTGCCGCCGGTATGGCTACGCAAAATATTACTCCGGTGCTGGCAATATATTCTACCTTTTTACAGCGCGGGTTCGATCAAATCATTCACGATATCGCTTTGCAGCATTTGCACGTTGTGCTTGTGCTTGACCGTGCCGGACTAGTTGGCGCTGACGGACCAACACATCACGGCACCTTTGATTTAACGTATCTCAGGTTAATTCCTCATATCGTTATCATGGCTCCAAAAGATGAATCGGAATTGCGTGACATGCTCTTTACGGCAGTCGAATATAAAGGCGGGCCAGTTGCTGTCCGCTATCCACGAGGTTCCGCACTCGGTATTCAATTGAAAGAATCATTCGACCTTATTCCGGTGGGAAAAGCTGAATTGCTGCGGAACGGAAAAGATGTCGCCTTTTTAGCGGTTGGTTCTATGGTTCAGTTCGCGATGAAAGCCGCTGAACAGCTCAGCAACGATTCTGTTGAAGCTGAAGTAATTAATATGCGGTTTGTAAAACCGTTGGATGAAACTATCCTTTCAGCTATCGCGAAACGATTCAAGAAAATAGTTACGCTTGAAGAAAACACAATTGTAGGGGGCTTCGGCTCAGGCGTTATGGAATTTATATCTGAGAATGGTTTTACCAACGAGGTGATGCGTCTCGGTTTGCCTGATGAATTTGTTGAACATGGCTCTCAGCCTGAACTTTATCGGCTGCTTGAAATTGACAGCGAGGGGATTGTGAAAAAGACGAAAGAATTTCTTAAAAAATAATTTGCTATAACGGGAGCGTATGAATCAAGTTAAAATTGGAATTGTCGGACTCGGGAGTATCGCTCAATTGGTTCATTTACCAATGCTTAAAAAATTGAATAACGCCTCAATTGTCGCGGTTAGTGAGATTAATAAAAACAGACTCACGAGCGTCGGGGAGAAATTTGGTATTAAGAATCTCTACACAAATTACGAGGAAATGCTTGAGAAGGAAGAGCTTGATGCGGTAATCATTGCTACACCAACCGACTCGCATCTTCCCATTGCACTAGCCTGCATCGAAAAGAACAAACACGTTCTTGTAGAAAAACCGGTAAGCCGTTCACTTGCCGAAACACAGCAAATTGTTGATGCAGCAAAAAAACACAACACCAAAGTAATGGTCGGCATGAACTTCCGTTACCGTCCTGATGTCATGCTTTTGAAAAGTATCATCATGTCCGGCGACCTTGGAGAAATATTTTATGTAAAATGCGGATGGTTAAGAAAGCAAAGTTCGGAAGGGAAATGGTTTACAAAAAAAGAAACTTCCGGCGGTGGAGTAATGCTTGATCTTGGTATTGTTCTGCTCGATCTTTCTTTATGGTTGTTAGGCTTCCCGGAAGTCGCATCGGTGTCAACTCAAAATTTCTTTATCAATACCACAAGTGTGGAAGATTGTTCACTCAGTATGATCCGCTGCCGTCCCAATTCACTTATTAATATGGAAACAAGCTGGTCACTAAGTTCTGAAAAAGATACATTCTATTTGGATATTTACGGAACACAAGGGAACGCAAGTTTGAATCCACTTCGGGTATTTAAGAAAATAAATGATCAACAAATAGATATGACTCCTTCCGGAAGTGATAATTATCTATCACTATTCAAAAAATCATATCTGAACGAACTGAAACACTTTCTTGGCGCGGTACAAGGAGTCAATCCTTTATTTTCCCCGGCTGATGAATCACTCCCAAGAATGAAGGTGATTGCATCCATGTATCAATCCGCAACTGAAAAAAGAGAAGTTTATTTCGATTAAGATGAAAAAAGTATTATTAGCAGACGACGAAAAGGATATTCTTGAATTCCTCCAATATAATTTGGAGAAAGAAGGATTTGAGGTAATAACGGCAAACAATGGCGAGGAGGCTGTAAGTCTTGCGAAAGAAGATATTGATTTAGCAATTCTCGATATCATGATGCCGAAAATGGACGGTTATCATGTATGCGAACAAATCCGAAAAAATAAAAAAACCGAGCATCTTCCCGTTATTTTTTTGACAGCAAAAACTTCTGAACAAGACGAGATTAAAGGATTGGAGCTTGGTGCGAACGACTTTATTCAAAAACCAATTTCTCCGCTGAAACTTATAGCAAGAGTAAAAAGTAATCTCCGCAAGTCTGCAACCGAACCTGAAACAGCTCCACGACTTGTTGTTGGACCTATTGCCGTAGATAGAGTTGAGTATAAAATTTTTATCGATGACCAGGAAACTTTTTTCCCAAGAAAAGAATTTGAACTGTTGAATTATTTATGTGAAAATGTGGGAAAAATTTTAACTCGCACCGCGATTCTGCAAAAAGTTTGGGGGAGTGATATTTATGTGGTGGATAGAACAATTGATGTACACATCCGGAAGATTCGTGAAAAACTCGGTGACTACGCTGAGATTATCGAAACGATTAAAGGGGTAGGGTACAGAATGAAACATGCTTCGTAAACTCTCGGAACGATTTGCTTTTCTCCTGCTCTTTAATGGAGAGATAATCATTTTTGTTATTCTTTTTTTACTCCCCATTATTTTTTCTCCCATTACACCAACCAAAAAAATTGTCTTTCTCAGCTGGTCGCTAGGTGGATTTCTCATTCTCAGTTACCTGGTTCGGAGAAGGTTGCGTGAAATCTTTAAGAATATTGAACTACGAATTAAACATTTAAGTAAGGATGATTCAAGAGAAGAATCGCAGCAGACGGTATCCACTCCTTTTGCTGAAATTGAATCCGCGCTAAATGTTTTAACCGAAAAGTACAAAGATGATATAGCCAAAATGAAAAGATTGGAGAGAATTCGGACAGAGTTCCTCGGCAACGTTTCGCACGAATTAAGAACGCCAATTTTTACAATACAAGGTTTTCTTGAAACACTTCTGAATGGGGCACTGGAAGACCCGAAGGTAAATAGAAAATTTCTTGAGAAGGCGGTAGCTCATACACAAAACTTAAACAACTTGTTAAATGATTTAATTGATATTTCGATGATTGAATCGGGAGAGATGCGTCTTAGCTTCCGCTACTTTGTCTTGGCCGATTTACTTGTAGAAGTAGTAAAAGAGTTTGAAGCGGTTGTAGCGGAGAAAAATTTGCTGCTTGAAATCGGGATGGTCAATAGGAAATTAGAAGTGTTCGGCGATAAGACGAAGCTGCGGCAAGTGCTTGTAAACTTAATTCAAAACGCTATTAAGTACTCTTCCACCGGAAAAATTGAAGTGCTTGTTGAAGAAGAAAAAATGATGGTTAACGTTACGGTAAAAGATAATGGTTTTGGTATTCCGGAGAAAGATATAACGAGAATTTTTGAACGCTTTTACCGGGTTGATAAAACGCGCTCGAAAGATATCGGCGGAACCGGATTAGGCCTCGCTATCGTAAAACATATTATTGAAGCGCATCAATCCAAAATTGAAGTTGTAAGTAAAATCGGTGAGGGATCGGCATTTTCTTTCCGGTTAAAAAAATAATTGAGCGCTTAGAGTTTCTTCGCCCCAATTCTTTTCACTTGCTATCTTGAACTTCCGCGGTTAGATTTACATTAAAAAAATGGGACTCCTTGAAAAAAGAAATAGTTTTTTTTCTTTGTCTGCTTTTGTCTTCGATGACTCGAATTCAAGGACAATCCCTTCAAAATAATTTCTTTCATCCGGGAGAAATAACACGTATTGACACCATTCCTATTTCTCTTGAAAATGTTTACTTCCTCTCAGGGACCAATGTAATCCCCGGTACAATGTTGGTATTCTTGAAGCAGAAGCAGCTTACCCAAAATGACTTCACATTTCATCCTGAAATGGGAACCATATCACTGGCAGACACACTGCCTTATTCCATTTTCGACACTCTCATCGTTCGATACAATTCACTCAATCTTTCGCTTCAAAAAGAATACTTTCGACGCGAACTGACAATCCGGTATGATGAATATAGAAAGGACACAATACGCATTGCTAAACTCCAACGTCCGATTGACGCCGAGTCAATATTTGGAAGTGATATTCAAAAAAGCGGGTCAATTGTTCGGGGATTTACAGTCGGGACTAATAAAGATTTAACATTGCAGAGCGGATTGCGGCTCCAATTGGCCGGAAAACTTTCTGATGACATTGAAGTTGTTGCCGCCTTGACTGACGAAAATACTCCAATTCAACCTGAAGGAAATACGGAGCGTTTGGATGAGCTTGATAAAGTTTTTATTCAACTAAAACATAAAAATGCTTCTGCCACGTTCGGCGATTATGAAATACAAAAAAGGTATGGCGAATTTGGAATTGTAAATCGAAAACTGCAGGGCTTATCCGGCGAAGTTCATTTTGGTGAGACTGAGGGATACGTTGCTTTAGCTAATGCAAAAGGGAAATTTAATAGCAATGCATTTAACGGACAGGATGGCGTGCAGGGTCCCTACCGTTTAAGCGGACAAAACAATGAGCGGGATATTATTATTATCGCCGGTTCCGAAAAAGTTTTTGTTAACGGAGAAGAATTGAAACGGGGTGAACGGAATGATTACGTTATCGATTATTCAAATTCGCAAATCACCTTTACACCTCAACGGCTTATCACTTCGGCAAGTAGAATCTCCGTTGATTTTGAATATACCGACAGACGATTTGTGAGAAACTTTTTTGCCGCCGGAATGAGCACTGCGGTATTAAAAGACAAATTGCGTTTCGCGGTACAATACTTGCGCGAAGGCGATGATCAGAACGCTCCGATAGACATTTCACTTAGTGACTCGGATAAAGCAATTCTCCAAAGTGCCGGAGATAGAAAAGACCTTGCCGTAAAAAGTGGCGTCACTCTTGCTTCGGTTGATTCACTCGGACAATTAAGAGGTATTTACGAACAGCGCGATACGACGATAAACGGAGTGCAGTTTCGGTATTATCTTTATAATCCCGGAGGAGATTCAGCGCTTTACAACGTAACATTTTCCTACGTTGGTGAGACACAAGGCGATTACGTTAAAGAAAGTCTGGGGAAGTACAGATTTGTCGGAAAACAAAAAGGTGGATATCTACCGGTTGTATTTCTTCCCATGCCGGAGTTAAAACAATTCGGCAACTTTTTTATCGAATACAATCCTTCAAAAGATTTTGCAATCACCGCAGAGTTCGCCGGTAGTTCTTGGGATAAAAATAGATTTTCAACTCTTGACGAAAGAGATAATTTTGGTTTAGCCCGAAATCTTTCATTTAAAATGAATCCGCAAAAAGTGACTCTTGGACAAATTGATTTCGGGAAAATCGGTTTATCGTTGCGGGAGCGTTTTATTCAAGATCGCTTTACTTCGCTTGAACGATTTGACAAAGTTGAATTTACGAGAGATTACAACTCATCAAGCGCTTCAGCGGGAAATGAAATATTACGAGAGGGAAATCTCACGCTTCTGCCGTTTGATGGTTTGCAATCGACTTTTTCGTTCGGCAGATTGAAACGGGGGAGCGATTTCTCATCCGAAAAACTTTCTAATAAGTCTTCATTGAGCAAAGACAAGAATTACCTTTTCGATTATCAAATTGATCTTGTAAAAATGAAAAATGGACAACTTGCAAGCAATTGGCTGCGGCAAGAAGGAACTTCTTTTTATACACTTGGTTTTATCAAACCTGAGTTTTCATTTTTATCCGAAAAGAAAATTGAAAAAATCGGACTGAGCAATTCACTGCTTTCGAGTAGCCTCCAATATTTTGAAGGAAACCCCGGCTTCGCATTTGATAAAGTATTAGGAATAGACGCATCGGTCAAATACCTTTTCCGCACCGACTATTTTCCTCTTGCCGGTGTACTGCAAAAAGAGTCGAATTCTTTTGGACAGATTTATGAACTCTCATACAGCGGAATAAAAGAAATTTCTTCCCAACTTCGTATCACCGTTCAAAATAAGAAATACTCCGATGCGTATAAAAAACTTGGTCAGCTGGACAACCAAACCATTCTCGTTCGTTCGCAAACCAGATTTTCCGTAATAAATAATGGTATAAACGGTGACCTTTATTATGAAGTGCAAACACAAAAAACCGCCAAACTTCAAAAAGTGTTTGTAAAAGTTGAAAAGGGAACCGGGAGTTACATATATCTTGGAGACCTCAATAAGAACGGTATTGCTGAAGAAAATGAATTTATGCCCGTTGCGTACGACGGTGAATATGTTGTTATCAATGTTCCTACCGATCAGCTTTTCCCGGTAATCGATTTGAAATCTTCTGCTCGAGTGAAAATAAACTATGCGGTATTTGTTAACGGCGGTGGACTCTTCAATGAAGTTGTGAAAAGTCTCTCATCGGAAACGTACGTCCGCATAGAAGAAAATAGCCGCGAGCAAGATTTAAAAAAAATCTATTTGATGAAGCTCTCATCATTTTTAAATGAAACAAATACTATACGAGGGTCGCAATATTTTCAACAGGATGTTTTCATCTTTGAAAATAATCCCGAACTCTCCTTCCGGTTACGGTATTCGCAAAGGAGAAGTTTGAACCAATTTAGCAGCGGTGCGGAAAAAGGTTTGGCAAAAGAGCGAAGTCTCCGTGTTAAATTCAAATTGCTAAAAGAAGTGGGAAATCAAACAGATTTAGAAACCAAAACTGATGCGCTCAATGCGGGAGTTTCATCCAATAGAAGCCGGGCTTTGGAAAGGAACGGAATAACTTCCGATTTCTCCTACCGACCTGAAAGAAATATTGAGGTTGGGTTTAAATTCAGTTCTTATAAAAATACCGATTCGTATCCGGTGAAACCGACAATTCTTTTCTCGAACGGACAGGCGGTGCGAATCAATATTTCGTTTTCAGGTTACGGAAGATTGAGAGCCGAACTTGAAAGAAATGAACTCTCCGTAAATACGAATGAAAATTATTTGCCGTATGAATTAACCGCCGGAAATGTCGTTGGGAAAAATTATTTGTGGCGATTATTTTTTGATTACCGCATCGGGGCAAATCTTCTTTCTACCGCAAATTACGATGGAAGAAAATTAGGAGGCGGCAAGGTTATCCACACCGCACGAGTTGAAGTTCGAGCATTTTTTTAATCGAGAAGGAACAGTATGCATATAAAAGCCGGAATGATTGAAGCACATATGTACAGGAAAAAAGGACAAAAGATTGAATATTTACTACTCAAAAGGGGTGCAGAAAAAATCTACCCAAATCTTTGGCAAATGGTAACCGGGAAAATTCATGAAGGAGAAAAAGCGTATGAAACCGTTCTTCGCGAAGTGAAAGAAGAAACATGTTTAACCGTGAAAAAACTTTACGTTGTTCCGAATGTGAATTGTTTTTATGAACCGATGCGGGATGAGTTGAACTTTGTTCCCGTTTTCCTTTGTTACATTGAAGAAGCCGGGAACGTAGTACTTTCGGAAGAACATTCCCATTTTAAGTGGGTCGGTAAAAACAAAGCGAAAGAGCTTTTTGCATGGCCGGGACAACGAAAATCATTGGACATTATTCACGCATACTTGAATGGAACCAAAACCCGAACAAAATTTGTCGAAATCAATATTGGCGGTGATTAGATAAATCGGCGCATTCTTAAAAAATTGTCCGATAGTGCTTTTAAACAAACTAAGACGTATTTTTACATACCATTTCAAAAACAGGAGTAAAGCTTGAGTTTATTAATTGTTGGATCCGTTGCATTAGATAACGTCGCCACTCCCTTTGATAAAGTTGATAACGCGTTGGGGGGATCGGCTGTTTACATTTCACTTGCAGCCAGCTATTTTAGTGGCCCGGTTCATATTGTCGGTGTGGTTGGTGACGATTTCCCAAAAGAATACATCTCGATGATGGAGAGTCATGATATTATCTGTGACGGTGTACAGATAGTCCCTGATGGCAAAACGTTTCGTTGGGCAGGGAAATATCATTATGATTTGAATACTCGTGATACTCTTTTAACAGAGCTAAATGTGTTTGAATCGTTCGATCCAATAATCCCAGAGGAATTAAAAAAGTCTAAATATTTATGTCTCGGGAATATTGACCCAACATTACAGCTCAAGGTGTTAGATCAAGTTGAAAATCCCCACTTTGTTGTCTGCGATACCATGAACTATTGGATTGAAGGTAAGAAAGATGAATTGTTGAAAGTTTTTAAAAGAATTGACGTTCTTATTATTAACGATTCCGAAGCCCGTTTGCTGGCGCATGAACCGAACTTAATCAAAGCTGCAAAAGCAATTCGGGAAATGGGAGTCCCATCCCTTATTATTAAAAAAGGCGAACACGGTGCTTTGCTCTTCACTGAAGATGTAGTCTTTTCCGCCCCGGCGTATCCGCTTGAAATGATCCACGATCCAACCGGAGCGGGAGATTCATTCGCGGGAGGATTTGTCGGTTATCTGCACAAAAGTCAAGAGACAAGTGCCGAATGCTTAAAAAGAGCTGTTGTGTATGGCAGTACTATGGCATCGTTCTGTGTTGAGCAGTTTAGTACCAAGGGACTCGAAAAACTTTCGAACTTAAGAATTCAAGACCGCTTTAGAGAATTTTTAACGATATCCAGATTTGATGAAGAATCGTAACTATTTTTCAATTGCTTTTGAAAATGACGCAGTTACTTTTTTAAACCAAACAAAACTTCCTTTTACCGAAGAGTACGTTACTACCTCTTCGTACGAACGAATTGCGGAGGCGATTGAGCGCCTGGAAATTAGAGGCGCACCTCTTATCGGCATTGCCGCTGCTTATGCTATGGCTCTTGCAGTAAAAGAGAGCTCCGCAAGAACCACTTTTGAAACTGCGTTAAAAAGATTATCCATAACGAGACCGACCGCAATTAATCTCTTCTGGGCTTTGGAACAAATGAAAAAGACTTTTGACTCTCATGAGGGTGAGGCAGATATGTTTGTTCAGCTTCTTTCAAAAGCTAAAGCCATTCATCTGGATGATGCCGAAATGTGCCAAAAGATGGGAGAGAACGGATTACAAATTGTTAACAAAAAATCGGTTGTGCTAACCCATTGCAACACGGGAGCATTGGCTGCGGAAGGGGGAACAGCGTTCAGTGTAATCAAAACCGGCTACCAGAATGGATTGGTGGAACATGTTTACGCCGATGAAACACGTCCGTTGTTACAAGGTTCTCGACTGACCGCATTTGAGCTTACGAAAAATGAAATTCCCTTTGAAATAATTACCGACTCTACAGCCGCTTCTCTTTTCCTTAAAAAGAAAATTGATCTGGTTATTACAGGAGCCGACAGAATTACCGCGAAAGGTGACGCAGCCAATAAGATTGGGACATACAATTTGGCGGTTTTGTGTAAGTTCCATGGTGTACCGTTTTATATTGCCGCGCCAAGTTCAACAATCGATTCTTCCATTTCCCATTATTCTGAAATTCCAATTGAGCTTCGATCAGCCAAGGAAATAACTACCTTCAATGGAATTCCCGTAACACTCGAATCATATCCAAGCTATAATCCTTCATTTGACGTAACCCCGTCTGAGTTGATCTCCGGTATCATTACCGAAAAAGGAGTTTTCACCTTTCCTTATAACTTTGTATGAGCCAGATTGTAAAAACGGAAGCGATCGTATTATCGAAACTTGATTACAGCGATTCGAGCAAAATAGTTTCGTTATATAGTGAGTCATTCGGCAAAATCTCCGGAATTGTAAAAGGGGCAAGAAATAAAAACTCCAAAATTGGAATGGTAGTTGATCCTTTAAATGTAATTCAGATGGTCCTTTATAATAAAGAACAACGGGATGTTCAACTCATCTCTTCCGCAGAACTCATTTCTTATTTTCAGAATATCCGCAACAACTTTGAGAGTATTAAATACGGATATGCCGTTTTGGAACTGCTAAAAAATTTAACGGTAGAAAATGAAGCGAACGAACGGCTCTATAAAGGGTCAAAAAAAATTCTTCAATTGATGGATAAATCGGGTGAAACACCGGAAATACTTTTTCTCAAATATTTCCTTTTCATTTTGCAAGAAGCCGGATTTGAGATTCAAATGGAACATTGTTCGGTTTGTAACAATAAAATCGACAAAACAAAGGTAAATGGTTTTAGTTTTGAACACGGAATGCTCTGCCATTCATGCCGGATTCAAAATCACACTTTTTTAGAGATCCCTATGGAACTTTTTGAACAAATTTATAGTCTAAAAAAAGGAATAAAGCTAAAATCCTATAATCAGCAGGCTATGAGAAAGTTAATAATTGCTCTAGAAAAATTTATTAAGTTTCACATCCATGGTTTTAACGGAATTAAATCATTGCAATTGTAAAATAACGTAGAGAAGTAAAAATGAAAAAGAAAAAATTATTAGGAGTGTTTGCTCTCCTAACCGTAGGCATCCTCTTCGGTGCAGTAATGGTATCGGGATTCGGCTGGGCTTATCCGAGTTTAAGTGATATTAAATTGGGCGCCTCAAAACCTCCGGTAAATTTAAATGCCGACGCAAGTGCGTTTAACCAAGCATTCATAGAAGTTGCCAGCAAAGTTACCCCATCCATTGTACAAATTACAGTTGTCTCTGAAGTAGACAAAAACCAGCAGCAACAAAATTTCCTCTTCCCATTTCACAATTTTGATATGCCTGATGAACAAGAAGGCTCCGGAAGCGGGATTATTATTAGCGATGACGGCTACATCCTAACAAATAATCACGTGGTCGAAAACGCTAAAAAAGTTACGGTTGGTTTGCATGATAAAAGGAAATTTGATGCAAAGGTAATTGGAACTGATCCGTTAACCGACTTAGCTGTTATCAAAATCAACGCCGACAATTTAACTACAGCTTACCTTGGTAACTCAGATGAATTGAAAGTCGGACAATGGGTAATGGCTATCGGCAATCCGCTTGATTTAGCCTCTACAGTAACCGCGGGAATCGTAAGCGCACTTAGCCGTCAATTACGGTTGATAAAAGATAGTTATGGAGTGGAGAATTTCATTCAAACAGACGCTGCAATTAATCCGGGGAATTCCGGAGGTGCACTTGTTGACTTATCAGGTGCTGTTGTTGGTGTTAATTCCGCAATTGCGGCCGGAAGAACGGGCACCTACATCGGTTACGGATTTGCAATCCCCATTAACCTTGCTAAAAATGTTGCAAAAGATTTGATAGCTCATGGAAAGATAAGCAGAGGATATATCGGTGTGCAGATTCGCGAAATTGACGCGGCTTTGGCAAAATCACTCGGAATGGATAAACCCGAAGGAGTTATTGTTGAAAAAATTGTTGAAGGCGGAGCTGCTTCCAAAGAAGATATTAAAACCGGTGACGTGATTTTAAAGATTGATAATGTTCCCGTTGAGCAGCCGAATCAACTACAAACTTATATCGCAAGCCGTTCTGCGGGTTCAAAAGTTACGCTCTCAATTTTCCGAGAGGGTAAAACAATTGAGAGAACGGTTACACTGAAACCGAAAGACGAAGATAAAACCGAAACTGTAGCTGTTGATAATAATTCCGGTGTCGAGAAAGATGAGTCGCTTCAAAGTGAAGTCAACTTTGAATCTATCGGCATGAAAGTAAAAAATCTTACTCCAAAAGAGAAAGAAGCGTATAAGGTTTCAAACGGAGTAATGATCTCTGAGGTAAAAACTTTTAGTGATGCCTATAATCAAGGTTTGGGAAAAGACCTTGTAATTCTAAAAGCCGATAGAAAAGAAGTAAAATCAGTTTCCGAATTGAAAAAAATAATTGACGCCAAAAAAGGTTCTGCCGTTCTCCTTGTGGTGTCAAATGATAAAGGCGATTCCCGCTTCGTCGGACTTGAAATACCCGAATAAGTATTCACCAAAATTAGTATTCAAGACCCAATTTCATCGTGAAATTGGGTTTTTTATTTCATTCAAACTATCTTTGCATATCAAATAACCAAAACAAAATGTACGTATGCTGAGATATTTAACTGCCGGTGAGTCGCACGGAAAAGGCCTTACAACCATACTCGAAGGAATGCCATCAAATGTTCCCATCACCAAAAAATATATTGATTTTCATTTAGCCCGGCGTCAAGCGGGTTACGGCAGAGGACTTCGGATGAAAATTGAAACCGACAAAGCCGAAATTCTCTCCGGAATTCGATTTCAAAAAACTCTTGGTTCGCCAATTTCTCTTTTCATTAAAAACAGCGATTGGGAAAATTGGGTTGAGAAAATGTCCCCGGAAAATATAAAGGGGAAAGTTGAAAAAGTTACTATTCCACGCCCCGGACATGCAGACCTTGTTGGAGTTTCAAAATACAATTTTGATGATATTCGAAATTCAATTGAGCGATCAAGCGCAAGGGAAACAGCGGCAAGGGTTGCGGCAGGTGCTGTTGCGAGAAGATTGCTTGAAGAATTTGGAATTACGGTTGGTAGTTTTGTTGAGAGTATTGGCGGAATTTATCCGAAGAACAATTTCGCTGAAGAAATGTTTTTGAATAAGAATCCGTTTGATGCGTGGAAAATTTCGGACCTGGCTGATAAAAGCCAAGTAAGAGTTCTTGACAAAGAACACGAAGAGAAAATAATTCGTAAAATCAAGTTGGCAAAAAAGAGAGGCGATACGCTCGGCGGAACGTTTTTTACAGTAGCAACCGGATTACCTGTTGGTTTAGGAAGCTTCGTTCATTATGACACAAAATTAGATGCTGATATTGCCCATGCTTTCATGTCAATCAACGCGGTAAAAGGTGTTGAAATCGGAACCGGTTTTTCTTGTGCCGATGCGTTTGGTTCTGCTTCTCATGATGAAATAATCTACTCGAAATCGATCTCGAGAAAAACGAATCGGGCAGGCGGTATTGAGGGCGGTGTTTCAACCGGATTACCTATTATCGTAAAAGGTGCGATGAAACCGATTGCAACGTTAATGAGTCCGATCGCTTCTGTGGATTTGTCAACATTTAAACCGATTGACGCGAGACGCGAGCGGAGCGATTTTGTTGCCGTACCCGCATGTGCTGTAATTGGTGAAGCAATGCTTGCGTTGGTTCTCGCAAATCATATGATGAAAAAATTTGGCGGTGATTCACTTGAAGAAATGAAGGACAACTATAAAACCTATACGCAAAAACTTGAGCAACGAATTAGAAAAAATTTCAAATTGAAATGATTGAAATTAAAAGGTTTGTTTTCAGTCCTTTTTATGAAAACACGTATATTCTTTGGGATAATGAAACGCATGAAGGCGCAATAATAGATCCCGGTTGTTTCACTCCTAAAGAGCAAAAAGAGTTAAACTCTTTCATTCAAAATTCTCATCTCAAAATTAAATATCTCTTGAATACTCATTGTCATCTTGACCATGTATTTGGTAACAATTTTGTTATTGATGAATACCAGCCTGAATACTTTATCCCGGAAGGAGACCTATTCCTTTTGCAAAGAGTACAAGAGATGGCAAAACATTTTGGGTTGGAAATGCAGGCTGTTTATCCAACCGAAAAGTTTCTGTCTGAGAATACCGTACTCACTTTCGGCGGCTCAGAAATTCATTTTCTCTTCACTCCGGGGCATACTCCGGGGGAATTCTGTATTTATGTCCCGGCAAGTGCATTTTGTATAACCGGAGACGTTCTCTTCCAAAATTCGATTGGGCGAACCGATTTACCCGGTGGAAATTACGAACTACTTATTGAGTCGATAAAGAATAAACTTCTGGTTTTACCCGGAACGACAGTAATTTATCCCGGACACGGTGAGTTGAGTACTATTGGGACCGAATTGAAGTTCAATCCTTTCTTAGGGCAATAAACTTTTGCTCAGAAAATAGTGCATTTGCGTTATTCATTTTACGTCGCTATATGATTATGTTACTTCCCGAAAATTCGTTTTGAAAAAAATACTTGACCGAAATAAGTGAAATACCTATGTTTCGGTCAGAATTACAATTACTTAATTCAGACACAAAAATCAAGGAGTTCAATATGAAAAGATCATACAAATTCTTTATGATCATCGTTATGGGGGCTTTTCTTTTCTCTGGAGTTGGACAAAGCCAAACACTTCAAGAAACGTTGGGAAAACTTACGGGAACTGCCGGTGAAGCCTATGTCTCACCTATCATCTCTGCCTTTGGTTCTAACTTAAATTCCGGATGGGTTCACAGATGCCCAAGTTCAAAAATCTTTGGAGTTGATTTGGAAGTTGGATTTGTTATGATGGGGACTATGTTCGGAAACAATAATAAAGATTTCAGCACAAGCGGTTCTTTCAGATTTACTCAAGATCAAGCTTTAAGTTTAATCAATAACAGTAATGACCCCAAAATAGCGTTCCTTACTAACGCACAGAAAAATGATTTAGCAAATAAAATTGCTCAACAAGATTTCAACGTTGGTATTTCCGGACCGACAATTGTTGGTAAAAAAGAATCAGAAGTTATGGTAAACTTTGAAGGTGCAACAATTTCCTATAACAGCCAGAATTTTAAAATTGACGCTCAATCATTAGGTACCGGCGCAATGGGATTCCTCGGTGATGTATCCATGCTTCCGTTAGGCGCTCCTCAATTTTCAATTGGAACAGTTTACGGAACTTCTGCATCTTTCAGATTTCTTCCGAGTGTAGAAATTCAAGACCTTGGTAAATTCAGCTACTTTGGATTTGGTTTGCAACACAATCCTTCAATGTTTATTCCTGTTCCTCTTCCATTGGATGTATCCGCAGCGTTCTTTACTCAAACACTTAAAGTTGGCGATATCTTCAAAGCATCAGCTACAACTTTTGGTATTTACGGAAGCAAAACATTGGGCTGGGGCGCATTATCACTTACTCCTTACGCCGGATTTTCACTCGAAAGTTCAAGTGTTGACGTAGCTTACGATGTACAATACGCTACACCGGTTCCCGGAGTAACATCAACAAGTAGAATTTCATTTTCCGCAAAAGGTGAAAACTCTTCTCGACTCACAATCGGTGCTTCTTTAAAACTTTTACTTCTCAATCTTAGCGTAGATTACAGCGTAGCTAAATACAACGCATTTAGCGCAGGTATCAACTTTATTATCTAAGAAGTAACGGTAGATTTTTTTTGAAAAGGCAGTCAATAAAATGGCTGCCTTTTCTTATTTTAAACAAAAAAAGTTTATGAAAAAGAAAAACGAAGAACTTGCCAAACTAAAAGAAGCCGCTCTGCTTGGCGGAGGAGCGGAAAAAATTGAGGCCCTTCACAAAAAAGGGAAATTATCCGCAAGAGAAAGAATTGAAATTCTTCTTGATCAAGGTTCGTTTAATGAAATAGATTTGTTTGTGAAACAGCGGAGCCGTGATTTTGGCCTTGATAAAGTTGAAATTTTGGGCGATGGTGTTATCACCGGCTACGGAAAAATTAACGGACGAGATGTTGCAGTCTACAGTCAGGATTTCACAGTGCTCGGAGGTTCGCTTTCCGAAACAAATGCGGAAAAAATTTGTAAGATTATGGATACCGCTATGAAACTCGGAATTCCGGTTATCGGATTGAACGATTCGGGCGGAGCGAGAATCCAAGAGGGAGTTAGAAGTCTGGGCGGGTATGCCGATATTTTTCTGAGAAATACTTTGGCTTCGGGAGTTGTTCCGCAAATATCCGTTGTGCTTGGACCTTGTGCCGGTGGAGCGGTTTATTCCCCTGCAATCACCGATTTTGTTTTTATGGTGAAGAATTCAAGTTACATGTTTGTTACAGGTCCAAACGTGGTAAAGACGGTTACTCATGAGGATGTTTCCTTTGAAGCGTTGGGTGGGGCGGAGACTCACGCTACAAAAAGTGGGGTCGCTCATTTTATTCATGAAAATGAAGTTGAAACGTTGCAGCAAGTTCGAAAGTTGATGGAATACCTTCCGCAAAATTTTAAAGATCGTCCCGAAGAATTTACCTTCGATCCGACAGTCGAAAAGGTCGATAAAAAAATTGACGAGATCATTCCGGATAACCCAAACAAACCCTACGATATGAAAGAGGTGATTCATCATCTTGTTGATGGAGATTCCTTTTTTGAAGTTCACAAAAATTATGCTGAAAATATTGTTGTCGGATTTAGTAGAATAGGCGGGATGTCCATTGGTATAATCGCAAACCAGCCTTCATGTTTAGCAGGGGTTCTGGATATAAACGCATCGGTAAAAGGAGCCCGCTTTGTCCGCTTCTGCGACGCATTTAATATTCCGTTACTTGTACTGGAAGATGTTCCAGGCTTTCTTCCCGGCACCGACCAAGAATGGAACGGAATAATTCGTCATGGCGCAAAATTGCTCTTTGCCTTTTCAGAAGCGACAGTCCCGAAGGTTACAGTGATAACCCGTAAAGCGTATGGAGGCGCTTATGATGTTATGAACTCGAAGCACATTCGCGGAGATTTTAACTTTGCTTGGCCTTCCGCAGAAATTGCGGTAATGGGACCGAAAGGGGCGGTTGAAATAATTTTCAAAAAAGAAATTGCGTCCTCGGAAAATCCCGAGCAAGAGTTAAATAAAAAATTGAATGATTATGTTGAAAAATTTGCTAATCCGTACATAGCCGCTGAAAGAGGATTTATTGATGATGTTATCACTCCGGCAGAAACGAGAGCGAGAATTATCAACGTTTTCCGGTTGCTAAAAACTAAAGTTGACCGTAATCCACCGAAAAAACATTCAAACATCCCCTTATAGTTTTTCAAACTCTAAGTAGTTGTTTTTTTATAAGTTTATGCCATTTCCTTAAAATTTTACTTGACTTGGAAAAGGTTTTGAATTATTTTGTGCTATAAATCTAATTAAATCGGAATAAGAATGAGATACAGCAAATTGATTGTTGTTTCTTTATTTGCGTTCGTGCTGATGTCATGCGGAACAAATAAAGAAATTACAAAAGATGAACCATCCGTAGCGCCTCAACCAGAAGTCCAGAAAAGTGAAATCGTCTCCGAATTACTTGAGCAAGCGCGTCAATCGTACGTGCAGGCGTTGGCAAAACAGGAAATCAACAGCGTTGTTGAGGCAATTACAAACTACGAAAATGCCCTTCGCATAATAAATAATTTAAGTTACTACCCTGGCATTGAAGAGAATGATGCCTACAACGAACTCTCATCATCAATTATTGATGATTACAAATCCTATATTGATGGACTTCCTGAACTTCCGGAAAATGCATCTTTTGCGGCTTTGGAAGAGTGGATAAGCAAATCAATACCTGAAATTGAATTAAAGAAAAACACACAGCTTGCGGATGCGCGTACGAAAGTTGTTATCAATTCTGAAATTCCCTTAGTTGTAAACGACGATGTTCAACAGTGGCTTGATTACTTCCAGGGAAGAGGCAGCAAACATATGTCGTTATGGATTGCTCGCTCCGGAAAATATTTCCCGATCGTTCGAGATATCTTCAAAGCGGAAGGCACTCCAGAACAATTGGTTTTCCTTTCGATGATTGAGAGTGGCGTTAATCCGTTTGCGCGCTCTTGGGCAGGCGCGGTTGGCATGTGGCAATTTATGCGCTCTACCGGAAGATTGTACGGCTTGAATTCCGATTTTCATTTTGATGAAAGAAGAGATGTTATCAAGGCTTCCAAAGCGGCAGCCAAGCACCTCAAGGATTTGTATAATTCACTCGGGGATTGGTATCTCGCTCTTGCTTCTTATAATGCTGGCGAAGGAAGAATTCAAAGGGCGATTCGCCGCTCTGGTACAACAGACTTCTGGGAGTTACAGAAATTTTTACCAAGAGAAACAAGAAGTTACGTGCCGCAGTACATTGCCGCAACATTAATTGCGATGGATCCGGCAAAATATGGTTTTGGTGATATTGAACTTCAGAAAAAACTTGAATACGAAACAATGAAAGTCAACGATGCAATCGACCTTGAATATCTCGCCAACGCATGCAACCTTACAAACGATGAATTGGCAGAGTTGAATCCGGAATTGACAATGAATTCGACTCCGATGAATTATTTCGGCGGATATGATTTAAAAATTCCTCTTGGTACTACAAATTTATTTGCCTCCGCACTTGAGAATGTTCCGCAGAGTGCTAAAAGACAGTTCGCGTTTCATACAGTTAAAAGAGGAGAATCACTTGCAAAGATTGCTGCTCTTTTCGGCCTTTCGAAGACTGATTTAGCTGACGCGAACAACATCTCCACAAAAACAAGATTGAAACGTGGCGTCCGATTAAAGATTCCTGTTAGGTCAACTTACACTCCAACAGATTTTGCGTACAACTCCAACGTTGAATCAGCCGTTGAAACCACGAGCGATTATTCTTCCGAAGATACCGCCTCGGATGATGAGTATGTTTCACCTTATAAAAATTTAAATAATGAAAAATTAGCTCAGCTGCCATCATTAATGAACAATAACAAAGAGGTGGCTGATACTGAAGAATTTCCGACTGACGAAGTAGAAACAAGCGACAAAGAAGATGTTGTTCAACTTAGTCCTGTTGGGAAAACATCGGTCACTTACAAGGTGAAACAGGGCGAAAGTCTTTTGGGCATCGCTGACCTGTTTGATGTAAGAGTGAGTGATTTACGCAACTGGAATAACATCCCTTATACAGAAACAATTAAAGTTGCGCAGAGTCTTAAGATTTTTGTCCCGAGTGACAAAGCTGATTACTACGCAAGTCTCGACAACCAGACAACTACAGAAAAGATTACACATTCTTCTTTAGAAATTGGGAAAAGAACCTGGACTTACTATAAAGTGCGAAGAGGAGATAATTTATCTTCAATTGCTACAAAGTATCATGTAACCATGGCTTCACTAAAGGATTGGAATAATCTTTCCTCCAATCGTGTGCTAAAGGGACAGCGGTTGAAAATTAGCATTGAAGTTAGCCGCTCAAGCTTAGCCTCAAATGAAGAGAAACCGGAAAAGGGAGGCTCTACCCAACGAACATTTAAATACCGGGTAAAAAGAGGTGAATCAATTAGAGAGATTGCCGACAAATTCAATGTGCGCGTCAATCAAATTAGAAAATGGAACAAGCTGGAAAGCAATAATATTCTTGCAGGAAGTTTTCTGAAAATTTATAATACAGACCAGTCAGCATCAATGGGTGACGCGATTGCAAAAACTCCGGGGACTCTCACAAATTACTCTGTAAAATCCGGTGAGTCTATTGGAACAATTGCTGACCAATTCCACGTTTCTGTTTCTTCTCTTAAAAAATGGAATGGACTAAAGAGTAACAAAATTTTGGCCGGTCAAAAGCTTAAAATTTATAGCGACTCTGATCCCTCCGTAAAAAAATCCGTTGCATCAGCAAAATCGAAATCAGCTCAATCTTCGTACGTCGTTCGAAAAGGAGATTCTCTTGATTCTATAGCTAAAAAATTCAAAATGACTGTTGATGAGTTAAAAGAAAAAAATAATTTAGCATCAGCCAAAATTCTTGTTGGTCAAAAGTTAATTACGAATTAACTGTTCTTCTTTTATTGAAACCGTTAGGGGTGTTGTTCCGCTTATCCGCGTAATGACTGAGATTAGACCCTTTAACCTGATCCGGGTAATTCCGGCGTAGGGAAATGGAATTTTATTTTAAAACAAGCCGTCCCTCAAAAGACGGCTTTTTTTTTGGAGTTATTTATGAAATCAAAAACACTGCTTATTCTTTTAGTTGTTTCTACCTACTTCCAGGCGCAAAGTATTTCCGGGAAAGTAATTGATGGTGAGACGATGGAGCCGGTTTCGTCTGCCAATATCGTTGTTTCACCTTCTAAAGAAATATTTCAAACTGATGAAACGGGCAAGTTTGTTATTTCGTCAAAAGAGGTGGTACATTCATTAAAAATTTCTCATGTTGGTTATACTTCAAAAGAAATTGAAATAAGCGCTGCCTCTCAAAATGGTTTGGTGATAAAATTGGAACGGCAAATTATTCCGGCACAGACGGTATTAGTTACTGCTTCCGTAAATCGCAGGGGTGAATCACCCGCAGCTTTTTCTGAAATATCTGAAAAACAAATTCAACAAACTCACACAACGCAGGATGTTCCTGAATTTTTAAGTGCAATTCCTTCCACAACATATTATTCCGAGGGAGGTAACGGAATTGGTTACAATTATTTAAGCATTCGCGGATTTGACCAGCGGAGAATTTCGATTTCGATAAATGGCATCCCACAAAACGATCCCGAAGATAACAATGTTTACTGGGTTGACTTTTCCGATATCCTTTCCACAACCGGATTCATCCAAGTACAGCGAGGATCGGGAGGAATTTTTGGATATCCCGCAATCGGCGGTTCAATTAACATCATTACTAAAAATCGAACTCCCGAAAAATCAATTCATGCTTCTACTTTGATGGGGACATACAATACAAAAAAATATTTAATTGATGCGACAAGCGGCTTGATGGATGGCAAGTATTCCTTCTCAGCGAAGTTTTCTCAAACGCGGAGTGACGGCTACCGGGATCGGTCATGGGTTGATTTGAAATCATACTATGTCTCTGCTTCAATGATTTTGGAAAATTTTTCAACCCAAATCAATATGTATGGAGGACCTATCAAAGACGGATTAGTTTATAACGGTCTGGCAAAATTTGCAGTCAAAGATTTATCCCAGCGGAAGCAAAATCTTTCGTATTGGGAGGCAGATTCCAAGCAATACACGTATACAAGCGAACGCAGAAAAGATGAAATTGAAAACTTTTCTCAACCTCATTATGAAATCTTAAATGAGTATGTGATAAGTAAAAATGTTACTCTTAACTCTGCTTTGTTTCTTGTACTTGGGAATGGATTTTTTAATTTTGACGGATCGTGGGCTGATACAACCTATTTGCGCTTAACACAAAAAGACGGATTCGCAAACGGCGAAACACCGGTCAACGCTTTGCTTCGTGGCATGGTTGAGAATAAACAATTCGGATGGATTCCAAGAATTCAGATTAACCATAACCATGGTGTGCTAACTGCCGGTATTGAATACAGAAATCATCGCTCACTCCATTATGGAACAATTCAATCAGCGGACAATCTTGTGAATACCGGAATTCTTCATTATCGATATTATCAGTTTAACGGCGCAAAAAATATTCTCAACGGATTCTTTAATGAGCAGTACAAATTCGACGAAAGGATTAGTTTACTTGCGGAGTTGCAACTTGCGCACAATGAATATAGGCTGTATAATGAAAAGTTTCTCGGAACAGATTTTTCCATTACTCACACATTTTTTAATCCGCGTTTAGGAATTAACTATAAGTTGGATACCGAAAAAAGTTTTTATGCTACTTTTGCGCGTGTTTCTAGGGAACCTCGGTTAAATGATTATTATAATGCCGTTGAATCAAGCGGAGGAGCAGTTCCGCTGTTCGAGATGAATTCCGATGGCTCATACAATTTCAAACAACCGCTTGTGCTGCCCGAGACGATGAACAGTTTTGATGTAGGAGTTTCTTGGAACAATAGTCTCTATCAGATGAACCTTAACTATTTTTATATGTCGTTTGAAAATGAGTTAATTAAAAACGGGCGGCTTGATATTTTTGGCGCGCCGATGATGGGAAACGCGAAACGAACGGTTCATTCCGGAGTGGAGTTCGCATCTTTAATACAAGTGAATGAGAATTTGCAGTGCATTTTTAACGCTACCTATAGCAATAACACTATTAAAGAGGCCGTTACCTTCGGATCATATTCTGGTTCATCGCTTGCGACTCTACACCTAAGCGGAAATAAAATTGGTGGATTTCCGGATTTTCTCGCAAATCTTTCTGTGCGATACAAGCTTAGAGAATTCACGGCTCAGATTGACGCAAAATATGTCGGTAATTTTTATTCCGATAATTATGGAAAATCATTTGAAGGGTATAAAACGCAATATCCGGGTTTAGTGGATTATGCCGATAACACGAATGATGCTTATTTTAACGTAAACTTTTTTGCGAGTTACCAAATGGAATTATTTCAAAACAGTCAAAAGTCAAAAATATATTTCCAAGTGAATAATGTTTTTAATTCGCTGTTTTCCATGTACGCAATAGGGAAAGAATTTTTTCCTGCAGCCGAAAGAAATTTTGTTGCAGGAGTTGAGTTAGGAATTTAAATTGTCTAAATGTATAATCATCGGCAACGGAAAATCGCCAGCCAAGTCTGTTGTAACCTATTTACGTAACAAAGGGTACGCAACCCTATTTTGCGCGGATGGTGGCTTACGGCACGCTCATAAAATGAAATTGATTCCTGATTATATTATTGGTGATTTTGATTCGGTAGATAAAAAGTTACTTCAGAAATATGAAGGAAAATCAAAAATCATTTACATAAAAAGACAAAACGATACGGACATTGAAAAGTGTTTAAAAATTGCCATCAAAAAGGGATTTACCGAGGGTGTACTTGTTGGTGTTACCGGCGATCGGCTTGATCACTCGTTTTGTAATTTAGGTATAGCGCTAAAATTTTATGGACGAATAAACATTAAAATTATTTCCGAGACTTCACTTCTCGCAGTCTATGATAGAAAGGTTGAATTGGCTACCAGGAAAGGCGAGTATCTTAGTCTTTACGCGTTTAATTCGGAGACTTTAGTTACATCAAAAGGTTTGAAATACAAATTATTAAAAACTAAGCTTCCTTTTGGAGAAAGGGAAAGCACCAGTAACGTTGCCCTGGGAAGTATAGTAAATCTTAATATTGAAAGAGGGAAAATATTTGTTATTCGTGATTTCGATACGATGAGAAAAAATGATCTCCTTAAGTAATCTCGACGTTCTCTTCTTACTTATTTTTTTCAGTTCTCTGTTTGTCATTGGATTTTATTTTTCAAGAAAGAGTGCCAAAGCGGCGGAAGATTATCTGCTTGCCGGAAGAAGTGTAGGATTACTTCTGTTCATCTTTACGAACGTCTCTACCTGGTACGGCGGTGTTCTCGGAATTGCTGAGTTCACCTATAATTACGGTATCGCGAGCTGGTTTACTCAGGGATTGCCGTACTATCTTTTCGCTTTTTTATTTGCCCTTTTCTTCGCCAAGAAAATTCGTAACTCTTCTTTATTAACACTTCCGGACAAGATGCATGAAGTATATGGACCCAAAGTACGAACGCTTTCCGCGCTGATTGTCTTCATTTTGGTTTCTCCCGCACCCTACCTGCTTATGCTTGCAAATATTTTTACTCTTCTCTTCAACATGAACTTACTTGCCTCGTTGTTTATCGGATTGCTCTTGATTCTTCCGTACATGGTTAAGGGGGGATACAGAGCAGATATTTACACAGACGCTCTTCAATTTTTCGTGATGTTCGGCGGGTTCATACTTTTTTTTTATTTCTGTTGGACGTCACTAGGGAACTTTTCCTATCTCGAAAAAAATCTTCCTCCATCACATCTTTCTCTCACCGGCGGTGCTTCGCCGTTTTTTATACTCGTTTGGTTTTTCATTGCTTTGTGGACGTTTGCTGACCCTGGATTTCATCAGCGATGTAATGCCGCTAAAGACAGTCGTGTAGCAGTTAAGGGAATTCTTATCTCAATTATGTTTTGGGCGCTGTTTGATTTTCTCACGACATCAACCGGAATGTACGCCAGAGCGGCTTTCCCTCACCTAGCAAATCCATCGTATTCATATTTTTTATTAGCCGATAAAATTCTAGGCCCGGGGATTAAAGGGCTTTTTTACGCAGGCGTCTTTGCTACAATCTTATCAACGTTTAATAGCCTTCTCTTTTTGAGCGCAACCACCTTCGGTAACGATTTTCTTTTAGGAATCAAACGTAAAGATGAAAAGCGCGTTATCTCTAATACTAAATGGGGATTGCTTGTAACCTCGCTTCTTTCATTTTTCTTGGCGTACATAATTCCCTCAGTGGTTCGGCTTTGGTATACAATTGGATCCATAGCTATACCCGGCATAATTTTTTTAGTGCTTGGCGCTTACTACAGAAGGTTTCGTATATCGGGCTTTTATGCTCTACTCGAAATTACTGCCGCTTCCGGAACATCTCTAATCTGGCTAATAGCAAAATCAATCATTCCTTCAAATTCACATTTACAGATAGTTGAGCCGATGATCGTCGGATTGTTGTTCGCGGGAACAATTCATGCAATTGGTATGAAGCAAAACTCTCTCCAACCTGCCTAACCGTAAAATTGTGAAGTGAGACAAACGCTATTTGTTTTCAGTAAAAAATACTTAATTTTGACGGTAAGAAATCGCTGAACTTGTTCATTTTTATCAAAATAAATTATTGAGGTGTAGTTATGTCTCATAAGAAAAAAAAGAAACAGTCCGAGAAGCGAGAAAATGATGAAGTGGTAGAATCCACTGAGCAGGAAGAAACCAGTAAGTCGCAAAAGGTCACAAAGAAAGTTTACAATAAAGAGCTTCTTAAATTAAGTCTTGAGTTAGTGAAACTTCAGGAGTGGGTTAAAAAAGAAGGTCTCAAAGTTGTGGTTATATTTGAAGGGAGAGATGCCGCCGGAAAAGGAGGAGCGATAAAGGCAATTACCCAGTTCTTAAATCCCCGCGTATGTAGAGTGGTTGCACTTGGCACTCCTACCGAAAAAGAAAAAACTCAATGGTATTTCCAACGATATGTTCCGCATCTTCCGGCCGCGGGAGAAATCGTCTTCTTTGATAGAAGCTGGTATAATAGAGCCGGTGTGGAGCGTGTTATGGGCTTTTGTACCGAAGACGAGTACAAAGAGTTTTTACGCAGTTGTCCTGAATTTGAAAGAATGATCATTCGCTCCGGAATAACTCTTATTAAGTATTGGTTTTCGGTAAGTGATGAAGAGCAGGAAAAGCGTTTTCAGGAGAGAATAAATAATCCTACGAAACGTTGGAAGATAAGTCCAATGGATTTACAATCCAGAAGCAAATGGGTCGAATATTCGAAAGCGAAAGATGAAATGTTCGCTTACACAGACATTAAGCAGGCACCATGGTTTGTTGTTCATTCAGACAATAAAAAGAAAGCTCGTTTAAATACGATTGTTCATATGTTGAGCAGAATTCCTTATCAGAACATCAAACGGGAAAAAATTGAACTTCCGGCGATACAAAAAGATCAAGGATACATGAGACCCCCGATGACTGATCAAAATTTTGTTCCGGAAGTTTATTAACTCCGGTTAAGCAGTTACTGATTCATCATGTACTCTTTGCACAAGAAGGGCCGCAAGGAGCATAAACACTCCCCCCATGATAACAGCCGCTAAACGGTTGTTGTCAAGGACGTGCAACATTATCCAACCGAAACCTAGTGAAGCAGCAATCTCAGGCAGTACAATAAAAAAATTGAAGATGCCCATATAAACCCCGGTTTTTCCTTCCGGTAAATGACCGGCTAAAATTGCGTACGGCATTGATAATATGCTTGCCCATGCAATTCCAATTCCCGTCATCGATAAGAGTAATAATAATTTGTTGTGAATAACTGCGACTGAAAGAAGACCGAGAGCTCCAAGAACTAAGCAGATGGCATGAGTCATTTTTCTGGAAGTCATTTCGGCAAGTTTAGGGAGAGCAAATGAAGCGGCGAAAGTTACGATTGAATACATCGCGAAACACAATCCCGCCCATTCAATCCCTTCTTTGTAAAGAGGAGAGAGTTCATCAGGTGCGCCAAAGACGTTTCTTGCAACGGCAACCGGGAAATAGAGCCACATGCAGAACAATCCAAGCCATGTAAAAATTTGCACCCAAGCAAGCTGCCGCATAATTTTGGGCATATCTTTTATTGCTTCAATAATCTCTTTGGCTGATTTCCCCAATCCCTTTTTTTCAGACTTCATTTTCAGAAAGGCATCCATATCTTCCGGGGGATATTCTTTCGTTTTTACAATGGTCCAAACAACGGCAGTAATAAAGGCGAACGCCCCCAAATAGAATGAATAGCGTACAGTAATGGGAATTGAATTTGCTGGAGAAGCTTGCTCAGTTACATGAAAAAGATTTGTCAAAATGTACGGAAGCGCGGAAGCTACAACTGCTCCCAATCCGATAAATAAACTTTGCATGGCGAAACCGCGGGTACGCTGTTCATCCGGAAGAAGGTCTGCAACAAATGCTCTAAACGGTTCCATGCTGATGTTAATTGAAGCGTCGAGAATCCAAAGTAAACCGGCAGCCATCCATAACGTTGAAGAGTTAGGCATTAAGATTAAAGCAAGCGAACTTAAAATTGCTCCAACCAAAAAGTAAGGACGACGCCTGCCAAGTTTTCCCCAGGTTCGGTCACTCATATTTCCAATGATGGGTTGAATAAGGAGTCCGGTAAGAGGAGCGGCAAGCCAAAGCATCGGTATTTGATCAGGTTTTGCTCCAAGGTACTCATAGATGGCACTCATGTTTGCCATCTGAAGCCCCCAACCAAATTGTATACCTAAAAACCCAAAACTCATATTCCAAATTTGCCAAAAAGAGAGAGGTGGTTTTTTCATGCTTCGGGTCCTTGTTAATTGAAATTAAGAAAGTTTCTATTGTAATTTAGTACAAAAGTTAATTGATTTTTATTTTCCTTGCAATTCTGACCGGAAGATTGTTTGACCGCATCCACAAAATACGATATTCGAGAAATGCTCACGAAGGTGGCAGAAACACCATATTCTGCGTTCTTTTATTCACCCCCCAGAACCGGTAAAGAAATTTCCTACTTTTTTACGAAACCGGATAATATCACGCATATGAGTCGACTTTCAGATGTTGATTCTTTTCTTTCGAGTATCGATTTCCTGAAGTCCCAAAAGAAAGTCGGCTATTCACTTCTTCCTTATGAGTTAGGCTTACTCTTTGAACATCGATTAAGGAAAATTTTAACCGATTCGGATGTACAATCGATTCTTGAGAACACAGTTCTTGTCTCTTTCCAAAAAAATAAATTGAAAGAAATTAAAAGTTCTCAACTGAAATTTCCGGAGCAGATTCGCGAAGGTTTTGATATTCAAAAACTAAAGATTGCTCTTTCTCGTAAAGATTTTCAAACGAAGATTAACCAAATCAAACGCGCAATTGAACGGGGTGAAACCTATCAGGTAAATTTTACTACTTCAGCATCGTTTACTTATAACGGTAACAGCGTTGACCTTTTTCTTCATTTGCTTTCCCGACAATCGGCAGATTATTCAGCATTTATAAATTTGCCGGGCAAACAAATTTTGTCATTGTCTCCTGAACTTTTCCTTTCGATAAACAAAAGGAGTGTTACAACCCGTCCAATGAAAGGCACCACCGTTCGCGGAAAAAATATTGTAGAGGATGAAAAAAATCGTAATGAATTTGCTACAAGCGAGAAGAATAAAGCTGAAAATTTGATGATTGTTGACTTATTAAGAAACGATTTAAACAAATGCAGCAGCTCCGGAAGTGTTAGCGTAAAAAGATTATTTGAAATTGAGAAATACGAATCACTGTTTCAGCTTACCTCCACGATAACTTCAACAATTCCGACTGAAAATCCTATTTCGAAAGTCCTTCGAGATACTTTCCCGAGCGGCTCCATAACGGGAGCTCCCAAAATACGAACGATGGAAATAATTCATCACTTGGAAAACGCACCCCGCGGAATGTATACCGGCTCAATAGGTGCTTTGCTGCCGAACAAATCTTCGTTTAGTATTGGTATTCGCACACTTGAAATGGATACCAAAAAGCGAATCGGGAGGTTAGGAATTGGCGCCGGTATCACCTGGGGAAGCAATGCTGCTGATGAGTATGAAGAAGTTCTTTTAAAAGGAAAATTCTTGATAGATAGGCAGCCGGATTTCAACATCATCACGTCTTTTTTTGTAGAACGTGGAAAGCCGTTGTTCATCAAAGATCACGTTTTACGCTTAAAAGAAACAGCGTCTTTTTTCCTTTTCCCTTTTAACCTCCATGCAATAAAAAAAGAACTCCAAAGAGTTCTTATCCGATTGAAAAATGATAAAAACTATAAAGTGAGAATTTTACTTTCAAAGTTTGGAAGCATTGAAATCTCGACTGAAGTTTTGGTTCCCCGAAAAGCGGACAGAATAAAAGTCATCCTTTCCGAAAGTCTCGTTGACGAAAATAATCCATTCATGTATTTCAAGACCACAAATCGTGCTCATTATGATGAGGAATTGGAGAATGCAAAAAAGAATGGATATGATGAGGTGCTTTTCCGAAACAAACAAGGACATTTGACGGAAGGTGCGGTATCGAATATCTTCTTGAAAATAAACGGACGATGGATTACACCCGCAATTGAAGATGGTTTGCTCAATGGTGTTTATCGAAAGCATTTTATCAAAACGGAAAAGTGCGAGGAAAAAAGTATTAAACTATCGGATATACGCAAAGCGGAAGAAATCATACTTACCAATTCCGTTCGGAAAATAATTCCGGTTGAAACGGTTGCATACAAGGGAAAAGTGATATTCGCTGCCAAATAAATTACCGGAAATACTATTTTTTCTCTATCTTTAAGAAAGCGAAATAACATGATGCAGCCAGAAAAAGATCAGATAGAAAAACGAAAAAGAGAGCACCTTGAATTGTGTAAAACAGATGAGGTTGCCTTCAAACATAAAACAGCCGGATTTGAGCAGTATGAATTTCTTCATGCAGCGGCAACGGAAGTTAGGATAGATAAAATCGATCTTTCTAAAAAATTTTTAGAAAAACGAGTGTCGTATCCTTTTATTATTTCATGTATGACGGGAGGAACACGAGAAGGAGAAAATATCAATCTGCAATTGGCAGAAGTTTCTTCAGTGCTGAATATCCCTCTTGGATTGGGAAGCGTCAGATTTGCTTTGGGAGAGGATTCCTACTTAGACCATTTTCGAGAAATAAGAAACAAAGCCGGTAATATTCCAATTTTATCTAATATCGGAGCTGCACAGCTTATCGGAGTTAAATCGTATTCGACACTCCAAAAAATTCATGAAGCCGTGGAAGCTGACGCGCTTGTCATTCATCTCAATCCTTTGCAAGAGCTGCTTCAAAAAAATGGGGAACCGGAATTTCATGGAATATTTAAAGCGTTAAAACATCTTATAAAGAACTCATCACTCCCAATTATTGTTAAAGAAGTAGGGGCAGGAATTTCCAAACAAACGGCAGAAAAGTTGTTGGATGCGGGAGTGCAGGGGATAGATGTTGCCGGTGCCGGTGGCACAAGCTGGGCCGGAGTCGAGCTTCTTCGGAACCATGCTTCCTCAACCAACGAATTTTGGGACTGGGGTTTACCGACAACATATTGCATCCGCACCGTGCATTCATTAAAAAAGCGGAAGAAATTTCTTTTGATTGGCTCCGGCGGAATATCGTCCTCATTTGATATGGCCAAAGCGTTGATACTGGGAGCCGATTTTACCGCCTCTGCCAGAATTATTTTGCAAAAGCTGACAAGTGAAGGTATCTCCGGAACGGTGAAATTTTTAGAGGGCTGGTTCAGCGATTTAAGACGCATAATGTTCTTAACTGATTCCCAAAATTTCCGTAGTTTTGGGAAGAGAAAATTGATTTTAAAGAAGGACTGTTTTTGATTTCTGAGAAAAAATTTTTACTGCGTCTTGAAAAAGAACGGAATACCATTAATAAAAAATTGAAGCATGTGTTGGCAAAACGCACACCGCGTTCTTTGTATGAACCATCAGACTATATTATTGCAGATAAAGGTAAAAGGCTACGTCCACTTTTACTTCTTTTTTCTACCGAAGCGGTCGGCGGTGCTGTGAAATCTTCCTACAACGCGGCGTTAGCGGTTGAAATGCTTCACAATTTTACACTTATCCATGACGACATCATGGATAACGCCGATAAGAGAAGGAACAAACTTACTGTTCATGTAAAGTATGATGTGAATACGGCAATTCTTGCCGGTGATGGACTGCTTGCGGTTGCGTATGAGTACCTTCTGAAAAATTTAACGATTCCGGGGAATAAAATAGTTGAATATTTTACGAACGGTTTGCTGGAAGTTTGCGAAGGTCAAAGCTTGGACAAAGAGTTTGAATTGTTAAATTCGGTTTCCCTAAAAGATTATATCGTTATGATCACCAAAAAAACTGCCGCGATGATGGAAATGTGTTGTGCGGTTGGCGCTCATTTAGGGGGAGGATCATTCGAGGAAATTCGTGCGCTGGGAGCTTACGGAAAAAATCTCGGCATTGCGTTTCAAATACAGGACGATTTACTTGATATTACCGGTGATGAAAAAGATTTTGGCAAAAAAATAGGAGGCGATCTCATTGAAGGAAAGAAGACATTTCTTTTTCTATCGGCATTGCAATTGGCCAAAGGAAATGATAAAAAACTTCTTCACACAATGATTCAAAATAAAGGAATTCAGCCATCGCAGGTTCAAACGTATAAACAACTTTATGGTAAATTAGGTGTGTTGGATTCTGCAAGAAAAGAAATTATCAGATATACGAAAAAAGCTCTGCAGCAAGTGCGAAAAATACAGTCGCAGAATGCGCAAGAAATTTTCACCTTTTTAGCTTATTCACTTATTCAAAGAACTACTTAATGATTGAAACGACTGTTAAAATTGTGAACAAAGCCGGGTTGCATACCAGACCGGCAGCTACAATTGTTAAACTTGCATCAAAATATAAATCGGAATTTTTTATCTCTAAAGATGGTTTACATATTAACGGCAAAAGTATTATCGGTGTTATGACGCTTGCCGCTGAAATGGGAAGCGAACTCCACCTTACTTTTGATGGCGATGACGAACTTGAAATGAAAGAAGAAATAGCAGGCTATATAGCAGGAGGCTTTGACGAGCTTTGAAAGGGCTCAAAGAAATATTAAAACATTCTGATAACGTTATCAACGGTATCGCTGCGGCTCCCGGGCTCTCTCTCGGGAAGGCTTACGTGTTTGCCAAAGAAACGCTTGAGATCAATCATAACGAATTGACAACCGACATTGATGAAGCGATTGCTCTTTTTCAGGAAGCGCTTGAAAAATCTCACAAAGAATTAAAAAAGATTTTCGGTTTCGCGAAAGAAAAAATGGGAGAAGTTCGCGCAGCAATTTTTGAAGCTCACTTGATGATTCTCGACGATCCCGTGCTTATCGGAAACATTGTTGAAAGAATCAAAGGAGAAAAGAAATCTCCCGAATTTATTGTGGATGATGAGATTTCAAAATATCAGCAACTGATGTTTGGCGCTTCGGAACATTATATGAAGGAGCGGGCTTTGGACATTGAGGATATTAAGAATAGAATTATTCGAAATCTCCAAAAGAAAAGATGGCAATCCAAAATTCCGTTACAGGCAATTGTTGTGAGCGACAACTTAACCCCTGCCGACACCATTTTGTTTACGAAGTCTGAAGCCGTTGGATACATTACTGATCACGGAGGATTAACCTCACACGCAGCTATTATTGCCCGGTCACTTAATCTTCCTGCCGTTGTTGGAACTCATGACGCCAGCACCAAAATAAAAAATGGCGATTTTCTCATCATCGATGGCTTTCATGGAATCGTATTCATTAATCCCGACGAAAATCAGCTTGAGTATTTTTCGCAAAAAATTACTCACCTTGATGAAATCAACCGTGACCTGCAAGAGTTAAAAGATAAACCGGCGGAAACAACGGACGGCAGAAAAATAAATCTTCTCGCCAATGTTGATGTCAGCAGTGAAATTGATTTGGTGATTACGAAAGGGGCAAAGGGAGTTGGGCTTTTCCGGACTGAACAAATTATTGAAGAGTTTGGTGAATTCCCTGATGAAGAAGAACAGGTCAAGATTTATTCGGATTTGGCAAATCGAATTTACCCCGAAACAATCACCATTCGGGCTTTTGATATTGGTGGAGATAAAGTAAAACAATTTGATTTGCAAGAAGCCAATCCTTTTCTTGGATTAAGGGGAATTCGTTTTCTCCTTGAAAATGAAAGTCTTTTTAAAGTTCAAATTCGTTCTATCCTGCGTGCAAGTGTCTACAAGAATGTTAATTTTATGGTACCAATGGTTTCAACTATTCAGGAAATAAAACGCACCAAGCAGATAGTCCAAGAATGCAAAGCCGAACTGACAAAAGAAAAAATCGCGTTTGATAAGCATTTCAAAATCGGGATTATGGTTGAAGTTCCATCGGCTGCTGTAATGTCTCGGGATTTTGCAAAAGAAGTAGATTTTTTAAGTATTGGAACCAACGACTTAATTCAATACTTAATGGCAGTTGATAGGGGGAATGATTATGTCTCCGCACTTTATCAAGAGTTTCATCCGTCGGTGATAAGGACTCTCGCTCACATTGCGATAGAAGGAAAGAAATCAAACGCTCAAGTTAGTATTTGCGGTGAAATGGCGGCAGACACTTTAGCCGTACCTTTGCTGGTTGGGATCGGGCTTGATAGTTTAAGCGTTTCGCCTTCCGCAATCCCTTCAGTGAAAAGAACGATTCGTGCATTAAACTATGAAAAAGCAAAACAACTTGCGGAAGAATGTTTGAATCACACGTCGGAAGTTGAAGTTACCCAAACAATTGAAAAATTCTTTAAAGATAATCTCATCCAGCGAACAAGGAATATTTTATGATTCTCTCGGAACTTGTGAAAAAATACGATCCGGAAAACCAGTTTGATGTACTAAGAAATTCTTACCAACAAATTGAATATGCAAGAGACAATAAATTTGATCTCATCGGCATTAACGAAAAAAGCATTAAGAATATTATTATCTCTGGTTTAGGTGGCTCCGCAATAAGCGGTGACCTTCTCCTCAACTTTCTTAATGAGCAATTATCTTTGCCGGTTCAAGTGAATAGAAATTACTTGCTTCCAAAGTATGCGGATGAAGAGACCTTAATAGTCGCTTCTTCATATTCGGGTAACACGGAAGAAACAATTTCCGTACTTCAGGAGGCTCTCAAGAAAAAGTGTCAAATTATTTGTATTACAACGGGGGGTAAAGTCGAAGAAATTGCAAAGGTAAATAAATTATCCGTTGTGAGGTTACAAAAAGGATTTCAACCCCGTTATACGCTTGGAATGAGCTTCTTTTCATTGCTTGCTGTTCTGGCTCAACTAAAGGTAATCAAATTGGATGCACAGTTTCTTGAGGCATCAATTACTCTTTGGAAAGAAAAGGGGGCTGCATTTAGCAGTGATAATAACGACGCGTTTTTGTTTGCTGAAAGTTTAGTTGGTTTTATCCCTATCATTTATAGTTGTGCTGACTTAACTTCGGCAGTCGGTAACCGGTTTAAATGCCAGCTTAACGAAAATTCGAAGGTTCACGCATTTCATAACATTTTCCCTGAGCTAAATCATAATGAAATTATTGGATGGGAAACCAATGATGATAGAATTGCGAAATTAAAAGTCATGCTGATTGAAGAACAATGTATGCACCCGCAAATAAAGAAGAGATTTTCCATAACAAAGGAGTTGCTTGTAAAAGCGGGCGTTGAAGTGGTTTCAGTTAAAAGCGACGAACGATCGTTTCAGCTTCGACTGCTCGATCTCATCTATCTTTTAGACTGGGTTTCCTATTATCTTGCGTTGCTCCGTAAACACGACCCGAGCGAGATAGAGTATATTCATTTATTGAAAAAGAAACTGGCTGAATAAATGGAGAACTTCAGCGACAAGAAAAAAATTTTAATCGCTGATGACAATTCTCTTAATGCGAATATTCTTGGTAAAATTCTTCTGAAACTTGGGTTTGATTTTTCAATTGCCTCAAACGGTGAAGAAGCAATACAATGTGTAAAAAACGAGCTCTTTGACGCGGTCTTTATGGATATTCACATGCCGGTGATGAATGGAATAACCGCAGTTCAATTGATAAAAACATTTAATCTCGAAAAGCAGCCGTATAGTATAGCGGTAACGGGTGACTTTTTTGAAAGAGGAGAAGAGGAGTTATTGAGGTATGGTTTTGACTGTTATATCAATAAGCCGTTATCTTTAGAAAAAGTTTCAACGATCCTTAAAAAAAAATTATAGAACGCGTTCACTTAAAAAGAAAATCATAAGGATGGTGGAAGTAGATTTTATTTCAATATTCAAAAAAACAGAGGCGTTATTAAACGGACATTTTAGGTTAACGTCCGGCCGGCACAGTAAGGTTTATTTCCAGTGCGCAAAGGTGCTTCAGTATCCCGAGTACAATCAATTAATTTGTACTGTTATCGCAGACCATTTTAAAAAGGAAAACATTGACACGGTAATAGCTCCCGCTATCGGAGGTATTGTCGTCGGTCAGGAAGTTGCGCGGCAGTTAAACAAAAGATTTGTTTTTGCTGAACGGGAAACTGAGAAAATGACTCTTCGAAGAGGATTTAGTCTTGCGGAAGGGGAGAAGGTTTTAGTTTGTGAAGATGTAGTAACTACAGGCGGCTCTGTTTTTGAGGTTATTGAAATAGTAAAACAAAGTGGTGCTCTTCCTGTTGGTGTCGGTTTTATTGTCGATAGAAGCAACGGGAAAGTGCAATTCGGAGTGCCGCAAAAAAGCGCTGTTACCCTTGAGGCAATTTCATTTTTACCGGAGGAGTGTCCTCTTTGCAAAGAGAATGTACCCGTAATAAAACCTGGGTCAAGAAAAATTTAAAGCATGGATATTGTACTAAACCATTTCCGAAATTATTTAAACAATGATCTCCTCTATATCTCGATAGTCAGTGGTGGGGTAATTGTTCTTATTATTTTCGTTGGGAAGATACTTTCACCATCCTTAAGAAAATTTTTACAACCTCTTGTTGAACGTTCAAAAACAGATTTAGACGATCAAATCTTCGAGTTATTAAAATCAACTTTTTTCAAGCTGGTTGTTCTGGCTGGGTTTTATGCGGGGTTGGGAGTATTTAAAAACGGACTCACTTTAAAATCGGGAAATCCGCCACAGACATTGCTTACGTATCATCCGTATTTCAGTGATGTAGTGATTGGGACCGATTACGTTCTCTTCGTCGTAATTGTTCTGATTCTACTTTTTGTAGCTTTCAAAGCGGTAAATATTTTTTTCACATGGTACTCTTCAAAAGTTGATGCCGGAGAAAATAAAAATTTAAGCGGAAGTCTATTCCCGCTGCTACAAAAAATCAGTAAGCTGCTGCTAACTGCTTTAGCATTCGTTATTGTTCTTTCAAAATTCCACATTGATATCAGCGGTTTTATTGTCTCGCTTGGTGTTGGTTCGCTCGCTATCGCGCTTGCCGCACAGGAAACGATTTCAAATATGATTTCCGGTTTTATTATTATGACGGATAGGCCGTTCAGGATTGGAGATAGAATAAGGATAAATCCCGATTTGGTTGGTGATGTGGTTGAAATCGGAATCCGCAGTACCAAAATTTTAGATTTTGATAACAATATTGTAATTGTTCCCAATAATGATATCGTCAAATCCAGAATTGTGAATTTAACTTATCCTTCGTCAATGACGCGAGTTGTTGTTCAAGTCGGAGTGTCATACGAAAGTGATGTTGAAAAAGTTAAACGTACGATGGTCGATGTGGCAAGAAATCATCCGCTTGTTGCTGAGTCACCTTCACCGGATGTACTTTTTCTTCAATTTGGTGATTCAAGCATAAATTTTAATATGACCGCATTTACAGAGCACTATCAGGATGCTGTTAAAATTGCCAGTGAATTGCGCGAGGGTGTTCTTGTTGCATTTCGAAAAGAAAATATTGAAATCCCGTTTCAGCAAATGGATGTTCGTTTTAGAAAAAATGAAGGAAATTAAAATGAAAAAGCTCTTTCTTCTTCTCTTGTTCTTTATTCCGTTAAAGGGGCAATCGACATTTGATACATTTTTTGAAAACAAAACTTTACGGCTCGATTATTTCCATTCGGGGGATGCGAAGAATGATGATTATTCGTTTGATGAAATGCTGGAAGAGCCTTACTGGGGTGGTTCCAAAACGCACCTGCTTGATCCGTTGAATTACGGGAAATATAAGGTTGAGGTGTACGATTCCGCTTCAGGCGCACTTATTTACTCAAAATATTACTCCACACTTTTTTCAGAATGGCAGACAACAGAAGAAGCAAAAAAATATCGTAAATCTTTTAATGAGTCGGTAGTTTTTCCTTTTCCGAAGAAGACGGTGTTGGTTACTTTTTATTCGCGCGATAAAAAAAATGAATTGCATAAAAAATTCGATTTCACCGTTATTCCTTCAAATTATTTTATAACAAAAGAGCGAAGGGACGAATATCCGAATTTTAAAGTTCACTATTCCGGTGATCCTTCAACAAAAGTCGACATCGTTATTATTCCCGACGGATACACAAAAGATGAGATGGAAAAATTTCAGAACGATTGTAAAAAATTTACGCAATATCTTTTTAACTCAAGTCCCTATAAAGAAAATAAAGACGCGTTTAATATTTGGGGCATTGAAGCTCCCTCACTTGAAAGTGGTACCGACATTCCGGCTCAGCATGTTTGGAAAAAAACAAATGTTTCAACTACGTTCTACACCTTTGATGAAGAACGGTATTGTATGACTTACGATTATAAATCGGTAAGAGATTATGCTGCAAATGCTCCGTACGATCAAATATATATTTTAGTGAATACATCGAAATACGGCGGAGGTTCAATCTATAATCATTATTCGGTTTGCGTGGCCGATAACCCGCGTTCAGAATACATTTTTGTGCATGAATTCGGACACGGATTCGCATTCCTTGGTGACGAATATTATACGAGTTCAACAGCTTACCTTGATTTCTATCCGACAGATGTTGAACCCCTGGAACCAAATTTAACCACACGAGTCGATTTCAAATCCAAATGGGAAGACATGGTTGATAAAGATATCCCCATTCCAACACCAAATGATCCATCGTATGGCCATAAAGTCGGCTTGTTTGAAGGAGGAGGATACATCGCTAAAAATATTTTCCGTCCATGTTTCGATTGCTCTATGAAATCAGCTTCGGTGGACAATTTTTGTCCGGTATGCAAAAGAGCAATCCGAAAGATGATCGATTATTATTCTAAATAAAGCAGATACCAACAGAGTTATCATTCACTAGTAAAAGAGAAATATGTATTATAGAAATCTCCACCAAACAATTGAAACCATAACCTCCAAGTTTTTTGCGGAGGAAGTGGAGATGCTTATTGCTGTTGTTCAGGAGTTAGTTAAGCAGAAGGACTCCGATATCCTTGGAGGAAGAATCTGGAAATTCAATCCCGAAAAGGAAGGGTACGAACTTATTTACCATTCCGGCAAAAAATCAAAAATCGAAAATGATTTTATTCTCTCTATAAGCGATTATCCACTCTTTGATAACCTTGAAAAAGAACGAACCGTACTTCGGGTTGAGACTAACGCGCAATTAAAGAAAAAAGGAATTTCCAGATATTATGCTTCCGGGGTTGGCAACAAATTAAAATTCAACGGTAAAAAATATTACGAGTATCTCATTGCCTTTAATTCCATGAATACAAATTATGAGTATAAATACTCTTTGAATATTATCGCTACAGTTGTTACATCAAAATTGAAGCAGTGGCGTGCTTCAAAGAGTGAACGGTCATTAAAAGCGAACATTGATAAAGCACGAGTTTTGCAGCGTTCTATTCTTCCTCAGCATGAATATCCGTTCTATGACTATGATCTCTATGGTATTACTTATCCTGCGGAAATTGTGGGAGGTGATTTTTTCGATTACTTGGAAATAGGTGACGATAAAGATCGATTGGGAATTGTGCTTGGTGACGCCGCTAGCAAAGGGGTGGCTGCTTCTGCGGAGGCAATGTATATTTCGGGTGCAATTCGCATGGCCATGACATTTGAAATTAAAATTGTAACGTTAATGCGGCGTATCAATACTCTCGTCAATAAAATTTTTAGTGATGATAAGTTCAGTTCATTTTTTTATGGTGAGTTATCTACCGACAAATCCGGATTATTTCTTTATTCCAACGCGGGACACAATCCGCCCTTCTTCTACAAAAAGAAAGAAAAGAAAATCTACTTATTAAATCCAACGGGACCAGTCTTAGGTCCAGCACCAAAAGCGAATTACGATGTTGATAGTGTGATTTTTGAAAAAGGAGATGTGCTTTTAATTTATTCCGATGGAATGATTGACTCCGCGGATAAAAAATTCGAACCGTTCGGTGAAAAACGAATGGAGGAAATTCTGTTAGCTAATGTCCATTGTAGTTCAAAGGAAATAGCCGCGCTCCTTATAGAAGCGGCGGTAAAATATTCTGATGGAGGAGAATACAACGACGATAAAACGGTTGTTGTAATTAAGAAAAAAGAAAATTAAGTTCGTGATGCTATTTTTCTCTCACTGGAGAATGTTTTGTTATGATCTGTTCAATCAATCCTGCAACGCAAGAACTTATTAAAGAATACGAAGAATATTCTGATGCCAAAGTTGAGTCGTTAATTCATCGCGCCGAAACTTCCTTCCAAAATTACAAATCCATTCCACTGCATAAACGTATTGCTATGATGCAAAACGTCATACAGGTACTTCAAAAAAATAGGGAAGAATTCTCTGTCTTAATGACGGTTGAAATGGGAAAACCGATTGTGCAATCTCGAGCGGAAGTTGATAAATGTATTTGGTTGTGTAATTACTACGTCGACAATGCCGAGACCTTTCTTGCCGATGAATTAATAGCAACGGATGCAAAAAAGAGTTTCATCGCTTATCAACCTCTTGGAGTAATTCTTGCGGTAATGCCATGGAATTTCCCTTTCTGGCAGGTGTTCCGGTTCGCTGTACCAAATCTCCTTGCAGGAAACGGGGGTCTCCTCAAACATTCTTCAAATGTTTCCGGTACAGCTTTAGCGATTGAAAAAATATTTTTAGAAGCCGGATTTCCGGAAAATATATTTTCGACACTTCTTATTTCTTCACCAAAAGTAAAAAATGTAATTGAGCATCCGCTTGTGAAAGCCGTAACGCTAACGGGGAGTACACCAGCAGGAAAATCGGTTGCTACCACCGCAGGGAACGTACTGAAAAAGGCAGTCCTAGAACTTGGCGGAAGCGATCCTTATATCGTTCTTGAAGATGCGGATTTACATGCTGCGGCAAAAACTTGTGTAACTTCACGGTTAATTAACGGAGGTCAAAGCTGTATTGCTGCTAAACGGTTTATCATCGTTGAAAAGATTTTCCATGAGTTTAGTAGATTTTTTCTTGAGGAAATGAAATCACACAAAATGGGAAACCCCATGGATGAAAACGTCACGGTTGGACCTCAAGCGAGAATTGATCTAAGAGATGAATTGCATCAACAAGTAAAGGCGAGTATCGTGCAAGGAGGCGAATTGCTTCTTGGAGGAGAAATTCCCGATATTAAAGGAGCTTTTTATCCTCCTACGGTTTTAACGAATATCTCGGAAGAGAATATTAGTTTTAAGGAAGAGATATTTGGTCCCGTTGCTCCGTTAATTAAAGCGAAAGACGAAAAGGATGCGGTTAGATTGGCGAACAATTCGATATTCGGATTGGGAGCTTCTATTTTTTCAAGTGACGTAGAACGCGCTGAAAAGATAGCCAAACAGCAGCTCCAATCAGGTAGTTGCTTTGTTAATTCATTTGTTAAATCTAATCCAAGGTTACCTTTTGGAGGAATTAATCAATCTGGTTATGGGCGGGAACTTGGTTTATATGGAATGAGGGAATTTGTAAATATTAAAACAATTTACGTTGGTTGATATGACAGACAGCTTACGATTACTTCCAGAAATTGTGAAACAAATTCATTCCGAATTTACTTACGATGAATTGTTTACGCTTATTCAAAAACTTGGAATTGCAATCCTTATCGGCGCGCTGATCGGACTTGAGCGGGAGCATTCTCGAAATCCGGGAGCAAAATCTTTCGCCGGAATAAGGACTTTTCCCTTGATTGCCATTTATGGTTTTATTTCCGCCATGTTGGCTTCATATCTTAATCTCTTTTTTTATTTCGCGTTTATGTTTGCCTTGGTGATTCTGGTTGGATTATCGTACTACACAACCGCAAAAGGCGGAAGAATTGGAATTACAACAGAGCTTTCGGCGCTGATGGTTTATATTCTTGGCTCGATGGTTTTTTGGAATCTCATCCTCGTTGCTGCAATTTCAGCGGTGATCATGGCGCTGTTTTTGTCGCTTAAGATTCAACTGCATGAGTTTGTTCAAAAAGTTACCGCGGAAGACATCTTTGCTGTCCTTAAACTTTCAATTGTTACAATAATTATTTTCCCACTTCTACCTGATAGATCATTTGGACCGAACCAGATCATTAATCTCCGGTTGATTTGGATGATGGTTATTTTCATCGCCTTGCTCAGTTTTCTCGGTTATATCCTTACTAAATATGTTGGTTATAAAAAGGGTATTTCTGTAACGTCAATATTCGGAGGATTGGTCTCGAGTACCGCACTCACATTTTCCTTTGCAAAAAAGAGTGTGGAAAATGATTCGCTCTCACCCAATTTTGGGGTTGGAGTTTTAATTGCGACAACTATGGTATTCCCTAAAGTGCTTCTTGAGATTGCGGTGGTAAATAGTCAGCTTGCCAAATTGGCGTTAATTCCGATAATCATTTTCGTGTGTGTGGGAATTGCTCTAAGCATTTTTATGTGGAAAAAAATTAATAGTGTTGAATTGACCGGTATCGATTTAAAGAATCCATTTGAACTAAAATCCGCTTTGTATTTTGGTTTGATTTTTGGGACAATCTTACTGGTTTCTAAACTTGCTCAACTTAATTTTGGAGATAGAGGAAGCTATCTCATCAGCTTTATTTCCGGGTTAACCAACATTGACGCAATCACATTATCGATGGCTCAGCTTGCCGCAAGAAACAGCATTCAACCAATGGCTGCCCTTAACTCAATCGTCATCGCGCTTTTCGCCAATCTTCTTTTTAAAGGAACTATTGCGGTTATGCTTGGAACAAAAGTAATGGCACGGTACACCACCATTGGGTTTGCATTTTTTTCTCTTACCGCACTGCTCATACTCAGTTACGGATTTATCTTTTAAGGAATTTGCAGTTAAGTGAAATTTTCAGCTTCATTGAAAGACGGTATTCCCTTAACGGATGAACAATTAATACAACTCTATAAAAACCTTGTAATGCCAAGACTGATTGAGGAAAAAATGCTCAATCTTCTGCGGCAAGGAAAAATTCCAAAGTGGTTTTCCGGCATAGGTCAAGAAGCAATTTCGGTTGGTGCCGCTACCGCGTTGAGGAATGATGAATATATCCTTCCGCTTATTCGAAATCTTGGCGTTTTTACTGTTCGCGGAATTCCATTAAGAAAACTTTTTTCGCAGTTTCAAGGGAAGCAAACCGGATTTACCAAAGGCAGAGATAGGTCGTTTCATTTTGGTTCTAAGGAACATCACATCGTTGGAATGATATCGCATTTGGGACCGCAATTAGCCGTTGCCGATGGAATAGCGCTGGGAGATTTGCTCAGCAAAAAATCAAAAGTAACAGTCGTTTTTTCCGGAGATGGCGGTACCAGTGAGGGTGATTTTCATGAAGCAGTTAATCTTGCAGCGGTTTGGAACTTGCCGGTTCTTTTTCTCATCGAAAATAACGGATATGCTCTTTCAACTCCTACGAACGAACAGTACAAATGCGCTCAGTTGATTGATAAAGCAATAGGGTACGGAATTAAAGCTGAAAAAGTAGATGGGAATAATGTCATCGAAGTTTATCAATCCGTTCACCGAATTACTCCGGAGATGAGACGGAATCCTCAACCTTATTTGCTTGAGACTGTTACGTTTAGGATGAGAGGACATGAAGAAGCATCGGGGATTAATTATGTCCCCAAAAATCTTTTTGAAGAGTGGGGAAGAAAAGATCCGATAATTCAATATGAAAAATTTCTCATTGAAAAAAGACTTTTGAGTGAAAACGATTTTGCAACTATTAAATCTGAAATGATATCACATATCGATGCTGAGTGGGATCTTTCGGAAGATGATGAATCAACCGTTGCAAATCAAAATGATGAACTCCAAGATGTCTATTCTTCAGAAAAGGTTATTCAGGTAGTTCCTTCTGAAAAACAGACACAAAAGCGATTTATCGATGCCATTAGTGATGGTCTAACTCAAGCTATGAAAAAATTTCCGAATCTAATTTTCATGGGTCAGGATATTGCTGAATATGGCGGGGCATTCAAAGTCACTAAAGGATTCGTCGATAAATTTGGGAGAGCAAGAGTCCGAAACACTCCGCTCTGTGAATCGGCAGTTATTGGAGCTGCATTAGGGTATGCAATCAACGGCGGGAAATCAATTGTCGAATTGCAGTTCGCGGATTTTATTACGAGTGGATTTAATCAAGTGGTAAATAATTTGGCCAAAATTCACTATCGCTGGGGACAAAGCGCCGATGTTGTCCTTAGGATGCCAACCGGAGCGGGTGTTGGAGGTGGTCCTTTTCATTCACAATCTAATGAAGCATGGTTTTTCCATACTCCGGGATTAAAAATTGTTTATCCGTCCACACCCTTTGATGCAAAAGGATTACTTCTTGCTGCCATCCAGGATCCGAATCCGGTACTTTTCTTCGAGCACAAAGCATTGTATCGTTCATTAACAGGAAGTGTTCCCAACGATTATTACACGATTGAAATTGGTAAAGCGGCCTTAGTTGAGGAGGGGAGTGCGTGTACAGTTGTTACATATGGTATGGGTGTTCATTGGGCACTTGAAGCTAAACAAACGTTATCTCATCCTTCAATTGATATAATTGATTTAAGAACGCTTCTCCCGCTTGACGTGGAATTAATTTATTCAAGTGTGAGAAAAACAGGCAAAGTTATCATTCTTCACGAAGATACATTGACCGGGGGAATCGGAGCCGAACTTGCTGCATTAATCGGAGAAAATTGTTTCGAATTTTTGGATGCACCGATTATGCGATGCGGTGCGCTTGACACTCCGGTTCCTTTTGCGCATCAACTTGAGGAAGAATTTCTTCCGTATCGCAGATTTCTAAATTCGCTCCGAGAATTACTTATCTACTAATGACACAGCTTATGGGTCAAATTCGTTATTGACTCTCATAAAAAAACTCACGAAGTTTCGCACGTATGTTAAGAAAACTTTTATAGAATTTTCTTATAAATCTAAAATTGCAGTTTCCTCTCCAATTATTGATTTCTTGTCGAGCATCACATAGGGCAAGATTTGTGAGAATCTTCATTGGTTGTTTAATATGTTTTGAAGAAGTTCCTTTCGCTTATTTCATTATTTATTAAAATCAGGAGGTTCTATGTTCATTAAAAAGTATACTTTTCTTTTTCTGATTGTGCTTTTCTCAATGAGCACCTATGCTCAACAAAGAGAAAGCGGCATTGCGGGAGCTCCACCTAAATATAAGCCTCCCGTGCTCAACAGCACTGAGAAGATGAATACCCATTTTCAAGTTGCGCAACCTACTGTAACGGATTCCTTTGAAACAACCGTGTACACTTTTGGTGACCTTGTTGTCTTTTCTTATTTCAATGATACACATGTAAAGATTTATAACCAAGCGGGAGATTTATCCTACGAAGCAACGCTTCCCGCGGATACTATTTACAATGTGTATGCCGGTTCCGGAGTTTTTAGAATAGTGGCAAATAAATCATTCACCATACTTGTTGGTGATGCGATTAATAATTATGTGAACGGTTATTTTGCGGTTGATGAAGCGGGCAAAGGGGCTTCGTTAAAATTAAATACCTGGATGATGAATCAGTTCTATACAAATCAGGATGAATTTGTCATTTTCGCTTATGAAGACAACACCGGCTTTACTGTCAAGAATTTGAAAACAAAAGATATAATCTATGCCGGCACACTTGATAAAGGTAAATACTTCTCATTCCGGCAAGCAGGGCTGCTTTCCTCAATCTATCGTACTGCAATCCAAGTAAGTGGTACTAAGCCGGTATCAGCACTTTCCTATACCGATCAAGATTATTATGTTCCTTCGGCAAATGGAACATTTACAGGTACTCAGTTTTACGGTTACTCAGCATATGAAGGAAGCTGGTCAAATAGTATCACTGTAACTTCGTACGCAGATAATAATAAGGTGGTAATAACTAATATAGACGATGGTTCGCAGATCGATACGATGACTTTGATGAGAGGGCAAGTGTATACTAAACCTATTTACACTCCAACTTATTGGAATGTTTCTTCTCAAGGACCTGTTACCACGGCTAATATACCGTATGCCGGATGGTCGGGAAGTTATTATTACATGACACGTGCTATGGATGAAACCGGAACGGGTGCCGGTAAATTGTTCTTCATTCCAACAATCTCAAGTGATATTCGTGTTTTCTCCTTCGATAACAATAACGCTGTAAAGATTACACAATTAGGTTTAATTACTGATTATCCGTATCCGTCTCAAGTTGAAGTTTATAACGGGACTCTTAATTATGGCGAAGTTTACAACTTTACTTCTCAATACGGAGATTATGTTTATAAAGTTGAAGCTTCGGGAAATGTTTCCGTACTACAAAGCAACGGCGGTGCCGGTGCAGATTTCATGCCGTTAAGCTATGCTGCTAAACTTCCTGATTTAACACTCTCAGTTGATGATATTCAATTTTCGATAGCTGATAGTTTATATGTCCCGGGAGATAAAATAACGGTAACGGTTACTGTGCACAATACCGGCGCGGTTGATGCAGTAAACGTTCCTGTTGTTGCCTACGATGGAGATCCGGATGCCGGGAATGCTGTTCCTGTAGCAAATACCGTTCTCTCGTTAGTGCAAGCGGGTGGTACAGCACAATTTATTTTTGATTACGTTATTCCAATCCGACCGGAATATCACAGTTTAGTAGTAAAAATTGATCCAAATAATTACGTTGTTGAAGCGAACAAATCAAATAATAAAGCTCAACGTTTCTTACGTGCTAACAAAGATTTACTCCCTCCGTTAGCCGTTACCGTAACAGCACCGTCCGCTTTAACCGTTGAAGGTGGAAACCTCCTTCCAAATCCTTTTAGCATTAAGTTCGATATTTTCAACACCGGTTCGGTATCGGCAACAAATGTTGTTGTTACGCTTGATCTGAAAAACGGATTAACCTTAGCTACCGGAACAGCGATTGTTCAAATCGGCAATATCGTTGCCAATGGCTCCGCCTCGGTAACCTATAGTGTACACGCTAATCCGGACTCAACCGGCTTTAACATTTATACAGCAAAAATCACTTCAGATAACGCAGATACGAAAGATGTTTACCGTGCTATTATGATTCCAGACAACACTCCGCCGGCTGCTCCTCTTCAATTTACCGGAAATTCTATCGGTAATAGATCAGCCACATTTTCATGGGTTGCGAACACCGAACCCGATTTAGGCGGATACCAACTTTATTATTCGCTGAATGATATCGATTGGGTAGGTGTTGGCGCTGATCAAGGAAATTCTCCTTTGTTGGTACTTGATAAAACTCAATTCATGATTACCGGCTTGCCGTTAACCAACGATGCACCAACCACATACTTCTTCAAGTTAAGAGCCTTTGACCAGTCGCTGAATTTAGGTCCGGAGAGCAACGTTCTTCAACTCTTGATCACCAATGATATGATCAATGATTCAACAATTGATAAAGCGGTAATTACAGGTATCTTCGATGTACCAAATGATAATGGACGTCATGTCTATATCAATTGGAACGCTTCGAAAAATGACGGTGCAAAAGTTAATCCAGTATCTAAATACAGTATTTGGAGATTGGATAATTCTGTTTGGACGTTTGCACTGGATGTTCCGGCAATTTCTGAGCCGTTGTATTCAGCCATAGCAGTAACCATTTATGATTCCACAAAAACAAATGGAATGTTTATGTCAACCTTTATGGTTGTAGCGCATGGGATTAATCCGGTGATGGTAGCAAAATCTGATCCCGACAGCGGTTACTCGCTTGATAATCTGGCACCAAGAGTCCCAACCGGATTAGCTGCCGTATTGCAAGGGAATGCTGCATCTCTTAGCTGGGAAAAGAATGTTGAAAAAGATTTACAGTATTACGCGGTTTACAGAAGCACAAATCCGGATTTCATTCCTTCTGTTGATAATAGAGTTGCCCGAGTAGCTGAGAACGCATATTTGGATGGCAACGTAACCAGCGGACAAACGTACTATTACAAAATCAGCGCAATTGATTATTCGGGAAATGAAAGTAATATTTCTGACATGGTATCGCTTTCAATAACCGACGTTGCCGAGACGGGAGTTTTGCCAAAAGAGTATCAGCTCTATCAAAACTATCCGAATCCCTTTAATCCGTCGACGATTATTTCTTACGACATTCCAACCGCATCGTATGTAACGCTGATTGTGTATGATGTTTTAGGAAAACAAGTCGCCACGCTCGTTGATGAATTTAAAAATGGTGGAAGATACACCTACCGTTTCGATGCAAGTCATCTCTCAAGCGGAATGTATTTCTACAAAATTTCAGCAGGGTCATTCAACCAAATTAGAAAGCTTATTTTAATCAAATAGACCTCCACACGTGACCAATACAGAGAAGCCGTAGGAAATTTTCCTGCGGCTTTTTTATTTGCCGTTTTACAAAAATTGAAAAAACCTTAAATTGCATCATGAGAAATCACTTTTCCACCAAACGAATGCGAATAAAAACATTTACCTTTTCTTTCATTTTCTTAGTCGGTTCTTTCATGATTTTCGGAGGATTTTATTCTTCGAAAATGAGTGGAAAATATCTCGACGCATGGAAACAAAATAGTTTTATTGAAAGAGACGACGACGAAGATGCTTACAATACAGCGGATCAAAAATTAATTGATGTACTGCACTACAACGTTAAACTTGATTTGTACCCGGAACAAAAGCGACTGAAAGGGGACGTGACCATTCAATTTGTACTTACCGATCCAACAAACAAAAAATTTGTTATCAATTTTTATGACAATATGAAAATTCATAAAGTTTTGTGGAATGGAATTGGAACGAATTATTCAAATTGGCAGACTACGCTTTCAGTAACTCCTAAAGAAATTCTTGACACCAATTCCGTTGAAGTAATTTATGAAGGACGTCCGAAGGTTCTTGGACTCTCATCGTTTGTTTTTGGCGAGATAAATGGAAAATCGTTGATTTACAACATCAGCGAGCCGACCTTTGCCTCCACCTGGTTTCCTTGTAACGATATGCTGACTGATAAAGCAAAATTTGATTTTTACCTCACGAATTCTTCTTCGCAAGTTTCCGTTGCTAATGGATTGTTGGTAGAAAAATCCGACACCAACGGGAGAACAACTTACCATTGGCAAACACACTATGAACTACCGACCTATACTGCAGCAATATATTCTTCCGAATATAAAACGTTTTCAGATAAGTTCGTCACTGATGAAAATGACACTGTCCCAATCCTTTACTACACCATTCCCGAACATCTTCAAAATGGGAAAAAAGATTTTATTGATCACCCAAAAATTTTAAAAGTGTTTTCATCTCTTTTCGGGGAGTATCCTTTTGCAAAAGAAAAGTATGGCGTTGCTGAATTTTTGTGGCAAGCCGGTGCAATGGAGAACGCAACAATTACCGGTATCGGAACAAATTTTGTTAACGGCTCCAACTTGTTTGAAGATATTTATGTCCACGAAGCTGCGCATTCATGGTGGGGAAATTGTCTTTCACCCGCAACGTGGAAAGACATCTGGCTGAATGAAGGATTTGCCACCTATTCAGAGGCGCTTTACGATGAAGTTGTACATGGCAAGGAATCGCTTTTTGCCGATATGAAAAAGAATTTCAGTACTGATTTTAAAGGGACACTTTATGATCCCGGAAAAAATTTGTTTTCCTCAAAAGTATATCGCAAAGGCGGCTGGGTGTTGCATATGCTGCGCTGGCAAGTGGGAGACGAAAAATTCTTTCAAATTCTTCGTACGTACTTTGAGAAATTCAGGTTCAAGAATGCCTCAACCGACGATTTTAAAAAAGTTTGTGAAGAAATTTCGCAGACTGACCTAACAGAATTTTTCGATCAATGGGTATATACGGGAGAAACAATCCCCGAAGTGAATTACCGTTGGAAAGTGAAAATGGATGATGACTCTACCTACTACCTGAATCTAAAACTTCAACAAGTTCAAAAAGGTGAAACAGAGTATCATTTTCCGGTTGAGGTAAAATTTTTATTTGATAATCCGTCAGATAATTATTCCGAAGTTCTTCAAGTTGATGATAACAATTTTGAAACTTCGATAAAATTGAAAGGGAAAATCAATTCCATCTCGTTAGACCCGCAAGGATGGCTGTTAATTGGTTTTTATGATGCGAATTCCTATGAGTGACCTTCATGGCTAAACCAGCATTTTTTATTTCGGATATTCATTTGGGACTTTTCTCCCCTGAAGAGGAAAGATTACGAGAGAGGAAGTTGGTTTCCTTTCTTGAATTCGCTAAAGAAGAGGCGGCATCACTTTATATCATCGGCGATTTATTCGACTACTGGTTTGAGTATAAAAGAGTCTATCAAAAAGGTTTTTTCAGAACGCTCACCGCGCTGCAAAATTTAACGGAAAGTGGAGTAGAACTCCATTATTTTATTGGAAATCACGATTTCCTCCACCGAGATTTTTTCAGTAAAGAAATCGGCGCTAAATTATATCACGACGGAATCTCGATTACAATAGATGAGAAAAAATTTTTTCTGGCTCACGGAGACGGATTGGTGAAAAACGATATCGGGTATTTGATTCTAAAAAAAGTTTTAAGAAATCCTTTCCTGCAAAAAGTGTATTCCATGGTACATCCCGATGTCGGAATTGGACTCGCAAGCAGAACAAGTAAAACAAGTAGAGATTATACTTCAAAAAAAGATTATGGTGAGGTTGACGGCATGTTTGAAGCCGCAAAAGAAAAGTTAAAACACGGATACGATTATGTCATCTTTGGGCATTCTCACCGGAGGCAGTTTGAACAGGTTGGAACAGGGTATTACGTAAATCTGGGTACCTGGCTTGATCTGCCATGTTACGGGGAGTTTAATGATGGTACTTTTAAAATAGTTGATTGGCAATAACATGAATAACTCAAAAAATAAGGTTTCCGATCAACCACTATCGTTCATCAAAAAACACAAGATTCTTCTGTTGTCACTTCTCCTTTTGGCAGCCGGATTTATCACGTATGTCTTCTGGGGATTACCTTCTCTTGAAGAACTTGAAAACCCGCGTCCGCAATTGGCGAGTAAAGTCTGGACAGCCGATGGTGAAATACTTGGACAGTTTTACATAGAGAACCGAATCGAAACGAATATTGACAGCATTCCCCAGCATTTGATTAACGCGCTGATTGCAACGGAAGATAGAAATTTTTATAGCCACTGGGGTGTCGATCTTATCCGCTTCGGGAAAGCAATGACGAAAAATCTTCTCACCTTTTCAAGAGAAGGCGCCAGTACCATCACCCAACAACTTGCAAAGAATTTATACAGTCTCAAATCACTAAATGAAAATCCCGCCGAAACAGTTGTGAGAAAAATACGAGAGTGGATTTCTTCGGTTCAAATTGAGAAAAACTTTACGAAGAAAGAAATTCTTGAGCTCTATTTGAACGTATCATATTTTGGGAAAAGCGCATTCGGAGTTGAGACGGCTGCGAATATTTATTTCGGGAAAAGAGCAAAAGAATTAACAGTGCCCGAATCCGCAATGCTTATAGCCCTTCTAAAATCTTCGGTTAATTACGATCCCGAACGGAGGATGGAAAGGGCGGTCTCAAGGCGTAACCTTGTTATGCGTAATATGGTAGACGCGGGATTCCTTACTGAGTCAGATTATTTGAGATTTAAAGAAGAACCGATTGTCCTCGCCAAAGGGAAAAAAGTGAATATGCGGAGCGAAGCTCCTCATTTTATGGAATACGTTCGCCAGCAAATGATTGCCATGGCAGATAAATACGGCTATGATTTGTTCAGAGACGGACTTAACATTTACACCTCTTTGAACATGAGGATGCAAAAGATTGCGAATAAAGTTACTGCCGACCATCTTCGCGAGTATCAGGAAGTTTTCTACAAAAATTGGAAATGGGAGAGTAATAAATCATTACTAAAACCTTTGGTAGATAAAGCGATAAAAAATACGGTCGCGTATAAAAGTGCTGTATCACAAGTACAAAAACAGATGGTCTACAGCCAGCTTGTAAATGACACACAATTTATTGATTCGGTGAAGAAAGTTGAGTCGACAATCCAAACCGGATTTATAGTCCTTGATGCAAAAACGGGGGAGATGAGAGCGATGGTTGGCGGTGCCGATCAAGATTTTCAATACGGATTAAACCATGTGACCCAAATTAGAAGGCAACCCGGCTCATCATTCAAACCAATTGTATACACCACGGCAATTGATAACGGATATTACCCCGCCTATTCTCTGCTTAACGAAAAATTTGAGTATAACGGATGGTCTCCCGACAACAGTGACAATGAATACGGCGGATATATGACGTTGCGTCAAGCATTGGCAAACTCAGTAAACGTAATTGCGGGAAGATTGACAATTTCGGATATCGCGCCCCCGGCAACTGTTGTTAAATATGCCCATAAAATGGGAATAAATTCTACGCTTGCAGCATTCCCTTCAATTGCGCTGGGCACGGTTGAGGTAACCCCACTTGAACTTACCTCCGCATTTGCCACAATCGCGAATAAAGGAGTTTTTATTTCTCCCATTTCAATTTTAAAAATTGAAGACAAAAACGGGATTCTTATCGATTCCTTTAAACCCGAGTATCGAGAAGCAATTTCTCCACAGACTGCCGCGATTGTTGCGAGTATGATGGAGGATGTCCTTAACTACGGAACAGGCGCAAGAGCGCGTCAATTTTTTTCGAGACCTGCCGCGGGAAAAACCGGAACAACCCAAGATTTTGCCGATGCGTGGTTCATCGGGTTTACTCCGCAATTAGTCGGTGGAGTTTGGACAGGTTTTGACGATCGTAGAATAAAATTTAATGGCTGGTACGGACAGGGAGCAAGGGCTTCAATGCCTATCTGGGCGAAATTTATGGCTGAAGTATACAAGCAGTTGAATCTTCCACTCGAGTATTTTACTCTTCCTGATGGAGTGGAGTATGCCGAATTTTGCAAAGAAACAATTGAACGGGGAGATGCAAGGTTAGCGAATGAGAGTTGTCCGAATAAAGTTTCGGATTTGATAGATGTGCAGCATAAACCTCAAAGTTGCAATATTCATGGTGGGGCAGCGGTGCCACTTCAACAAAAAGAATCCGGTTCTGGCTGGTAACTGTTTGAAAGATGGAAACAGATACGTAAATTTTGAGTACAAAAATGCCCGAATGGCGGAATTGGTAGACGCGTTAGGTTCAGGGTCTAATGGAGATCCTCCGTAGGGGTTCGAGTCCCCTTTCGGGCACAACTATCATGAAATATACTTCAAAAGACCTTAATCTGGCCTATGATGAAGCAATTCGTTTTGCGAAGCAGCATTATGAAAATTTTCCGGTTGTAACTTTCCTAATTAGCCCTCCCCTTAGAAAACATGTGGCAATTATTTATTGGTTCGCAAGAACCGCTGACGATATCGCTGACGAAGGGACGCTTTCAGTTCAAAAACGGCTTGAAAGTCTCGCTCACTTTGAAAAAAGACTGCAAAACCTGCTGAACGAACGATTTACAGACAGATTCGATTTTGCACTTTTCAACACTATCAAAGAGAATAATTTAACTCCAAATTTATTTTTCAAATTGTTGGCGGCTTTTCGTTCCGATATTCTTTTTGAGGAGTTTAATGAGTTTGAAGATTTACTTGGATATTGTTCAAATTCGGCGAACCCAGTCGGGCGGTTAATGCTTGAACTGCACGGCATACGAGATCAAAATGCTTTCGAACTTTCTGATAAAATCTGTACGGCACTGCAACTGACGAATTTCTTTCAGGATATCAAAGTTGACATTCAAAGGGGAAGGAACTATATTCCACTCAACGATTTAATGAAGTCGGATTTAAATATCAAAAATTATGGTGATCCGAAGCTTCGAACGAAATTTTGTTCTGTAATGAAAATTCAAGCAGAGAGAACGCTCACACTGTTTACTGAAGGTGAGGAGCTTCTCCGGTTTCTTCCTAAAACATTACGTATCGAAATAGCGTGGACTATTTTTGGCGGACGAAGAATGCTTGAGAAAATTCAGCAGATGAAATTTAATATTTTGAGAGCACGACCAACATTAAGTAAAATTGAAATGATTCGATTATTCTTTAAAGCTTATCAGCATGCAAAACGATTCAGCTAAACAGATCGCCAAACAGAGTAAAAGCAGTTTTTATTATGCTTTTAACCTCTTACCCGCAAGACAGCGGGAGGCAATGAATAACGTCTACGCTTTTTGCCGAAAGACCGACGATATTGTTGATGAGGGTATGGACAACGATGAAATTAAGTACCAAAAACTTGTCCGTTGGCGAACTGAACTGGAAAAAGCATTTCAAGGAAATTCCGAACTACAGCTCCTCAATAAACTTGCGGGAACCATTTCGCAATTTCACATTCCGATTGAACATTTCTTTGAGTTGATTAGGGGAATGGAAATGGATTTGCAGAAGAAACGGTATAAAACTTTTGATGAATTGAAATTATACTGTTACCGGGTAGCATCAACAGTTGGATTAATGTGCATTGAAATTTTCGGATACAAAAATAATTCAGCACTCGCATTTGCTGAGAATCTTGGCATTGCGTTGCAGCTTACCAATATTTTACGTGATGTAAATAAGGACGCAAAGCGGAACCGCATCTATCTTCCTCTTGAAGAACTACGCAGATTTCATTATACCGAACAAGATGTGATGAATAAGAATTATAATTTGCACTTTATTTCACTTATGGAATTTCAAGCCGAACGAGCGCAAAACTATTTTACCGAAGCGACACGCAATTTGGATGTGGACGATAAAGCCTCCATGTTTGCTGCACGAGCCATGCAACATATTTATTCCAGAATGCTTGAAAGAATCGTACGTGCTAAGTACAACGTTTTCAATCAAAATATTAGAGTGAGTACATTCGAAAAAGTCGGTATTTCACTCGGAGTTTGGGCAAAGTATAATTTAGTTTATCGATGAAAACTTGCCTGATTGTAGGGGGAGGGTTGGCGGGATTATCAGCCGCGGTACACCTCACAAAAAAAAATATTCACGTCAGACTTTTTGAAGCTTCACCAAAACTGGGCGGCCGTGCGTACTCATTCATCGAAGAGGTAACCCGGGATGAAGTAGATAACGGTCAGCACATCATGTTAGGCTGTTATGAAAATACTCTGAGACTTATTGAGTTGGTGAATGCGCAAAACAATTTTTCTTATCAAAAAAAATTAGAAATTCCATTTCAAACATCCGACCGAAGCTACCCTCTGTTGCAAAATGCAAATCTCCCTTGGCCGTTGAGTGCTTTAACCGGTCTTTTCAAATTTGATTTATTATCCTTTCGGGACGTTATTCAAATTATAGTACTCGTTGGTAAGTTGCCTTTCATAACGAGTAGCAACGTAAAAAACAAATCAGTTCGGGAATGGCTGGAACAGGAGAAACAGACTGTCGGCGGTATTACGTATTTCTGGGAACTCCTTGCAGTTGGTGCGTTAAACTGCAATATGGATAAAGCGGCAGCTTCACTTTTTATCGATATGTTGAAACAAATCTTTTTAAGAGGAGAAAAGGGATCGGTAATAATTCAACCAAAATATGGGTTGACAAAAAGTCTTATCGATCCGCTTCAAAACTATCTTTCTTCGCACAATACGGATATTTCCTTGGGGAAGAGTGTTACTGAAATTGTTGTAAACGACAAACATGCTGAAAGCTGTTTGGTTGAGGGGAGTCAAAACGAATCGTTCGATGCAATTCTTTTTGCGATTCCGCCATTCGCTTTATCAAAAATTAAAAACGCTAATGAGATGATTACTATTAATTATGACGCTTTCAAGTTTGCACCAATCATCACCACACATTTATGGTTACAAGATAATCCACTAAAGAAAAAATTCTATGCGCTGACTGAGTCACCAATTCAGTGGGTGTTCAATCACGGCAAACATCTAACAACCGTTACCAGTAATGCCGAAAAGTTTATCGAACTTACCAATCAAGAATTTGTTGAACTATCAGTACAAGAAATTGAAAAGTATTTTGGGATAGGGAAATCTTCCTTTTATCATTCCAGAGTTATAAAAGAAAAAAGGGCTACGTTTATTCCCGATGCGATGACGATAGCTGAACGACCGGGAATAAAAACAGATATAAAAAATGTTTTTTTAGCAGGGGATTGGACAAATACCGGTTTACCCGCAACTATCGAGGGAGCCGTTAAAAGCGGAGCGAAAGCGGCTGAGGAAATTCTTTCGTACCTCGGTTGTTAGTGGGCTTCAATCCAATTGTCGCCAATTCCGGTATCAACCAGCACAGGAACCTGTAAGGGAAGAGCGGTTTCCATTAAATTTTTTACCAAAGCCACAACGAGCTCTGTTTCATTTTTAGGGGCATCAAAAACTAATTCGTCGTGAACTTGCAAAATCATTTTCGTTTGTAATTTTTGTTTCAGAAGTTCACGGTGAATATTAATCATCGCAAGTTTGATCATATCTGCCGCAGTTCCCTGAATTGGCATATTTACAGCTACGCGTTCTTCAAAATTTCTCAACGCAAAATTTTTGCTGTTAATATTTCTTAAGAACCTTCTACGACCAAGCAGTGTTTCAGCATACCCTTTTTCTCTCGCAACCTGAATTGATTTATCAATAAACACTTTGACATTCTTGAAAGCATTAAAGTAAGTGTCAATTATTTCTTTCGCGTGTTGTTGAGAAATTTGTAAACGAGTTTTCAAACCAAAAACTCCAATACCGTACATAATTCCAAAATTAACTTCCTTCGCTTTTCTCCGCATGTCTGATGTCACGTCACGTTCTTCAACCTGAAAAACAAGCGCCGCGGTTCTTCTGTGAATATCTTCTCCTTTTTGAAATGCTTCCATCAACGTTGGGTCGTTTGCCATACTTGCCATAATTCTTAATTCAATCTGGCTGTAATCGCAGCTGATTAAACAATGCTTTTGATCTCTTGCAACAAATGCTTTTCGGATTTCGCGCCCAAGTTCGGTTCGAACCGGAATGTTTTGCAGATTCGGATCGACACTCGATAATCTGCCTGTTGAGGCTATTGTTTGATTAAACGAAGTATGCACTCTTCCCGTTTTGGGATTAATCAGCGCTGGCAGCGCGTCGGCGTATGTTGATTTTAATTTTGAAACCTGTCTAAAATCAAGAATATTTTCTATTATCTCATGCTCACCGCGCAAAGTTTCAAGTGTTTGCGCGTCAGTTGAAAATCCGGTTTTTGTTTTCCTCGAAGATTGCAGCTTCAGTTTTTCGTAGAGAATTTTTTGAAGTTGTTTTGGTGAATTGATGTTGAAATTATCTCCGGCGAGAGCAAAAATCTTTTCGGAAGAATCATTTATCGCTGTTTCCAAAATATTGCTCAGTTCTGCAAGCATAATTTTATCAATTTTAACCCCTGCTCTTTCAACTTCTTCCAGAACCTCCGCCAATGGGAACTCAACCTCATAGACAAGTTTTTCAAGTCCGTTTTGCTCAATTTCTTTTTTTAATTTTTTATATAAACGGAAAGTAATATCAGCGTCTTCGCAAGAATAATTACTTAATAACTGAAGCTCCACGTCAAATATTTTTTTTGCGTCCTTCTTCGTTCCGATTAAGTCCGAAAGGGGAATGGGAGTATAGTTTAAATATTTTTGAGCTAAGGCATCCATGCCATGCTTTTGATCGGGATCAAGAACATAACTTGCAAGCATGGTATCAAAGTAAAAACCTTGAACCTTTATTCCTATGGACCGTAAAATCGCAAGATCAAATTTCCCGTTTTGGCAGATTTTCTTGATGGCTGAATTCTCAAAAAGCGGTTTAAATAATTTGGTAAACTCGTCCTCCGGTAATCGATTTGAAAGATTATTCTCGAATAGCGAAGCCGATGAGACAAAAGGATTGAGTGCTACAAAATAGGCTTTCCCTTCCTCGCAACAGAAGGAAACTCCAGCAACATTCGCGCTAAAATAATCGAGTGAATCCGTTTCTGTATCAAATACAAATTCCTTTTGAGAGGAAAGAAGAGCTGCGAGTTTTTTAGCGTCTTGAATCGAAGTTATCAGTTTATAATCTGTTTCATTTGGTGAAAAGACTTTTGTCGCTGATGTGAGAACGGGAATTTCTTCTTCAATAACATTTCCCGCGTCGAAAACTTTTCTTAGCCGGATGTAGAGGTTTTTAAATTCAAGTTCTTCAAAGATGTTTTTAATTCTTTCTACATCGGGAGTTGTAATTTTCGTCTTTATAAAATCGATATCGACCGGCGCATCGGTAATAATTGTTGCCAGGTCTTTTGAGAGAAAAGCATTTTCTTTGTCGCTAATTAATTTATTTTTGACTGATGCGGGTTCAACTTCCTCAAGGTGTTCATAAATGTCTTCCAAAGTATGAAACTGCTTCAACAATTTTGAAGCTGCCATCGGGCCTATTCCCTTCACACCGGGGATATTGTCACTTGAATCACCAATTAAGGAGAGATAATCGATCATAGTTTTGGGCTCGAATCCCAACGTCTCAAGTACTTTTGCCTTTGTTAATACATCCATTTCTTCAGACGATTTTCCCGGTTTCACAAGTTTTATATTTTCTGAAACGAGTTGGACATAATCTTTATCCGGAGTAATCATAAACGATTCAAAGCCGTGGTCTTCCGCTTGTTTTACCGCTGTTCCTATCAAGTCATCGGCTTCATAACCGGGAAGAATAAATACCGGAACGTTGAGCGCTTCGATAATTTCTTTAATTCTCGCAATTTGAGGAATCATATCTTCCGGCATTGCTGAGCGTGTTGCTTTATACGCTTCATACTTTTCGTGTCTAAGAGTTTTTTCTTTTGAATCGAAAGCAACAAACATATAACCGGGTTTCAAATCTTCTACAATTTTCAAAATCTGATTTATAAAACCGAAGACCGCGGAAGTCGGTTCTCCCTTTTTTGTAATCAACGGCCTGCTCATAAACGCGAAGTAGGCTTTGTAAGCCAAAGCCATCGCATCAACAAAAATTACACGTTTGTTCATTTCTCTGTCTTTTGAAATCGGTGATGAAAATATTTACTGTAAAGATAAACCGGGAGTCCTAGCAAGATTAATATCAATCCCATTGCGGCGTTTTGCGTATCGGAAACGATTGAATTAATAAGGAATAAAAATGAAAAGATGACGAAAATTATTGGCGTATACGGATAACCCCACACTTTGTAAGGGCGTTCCACATTTGGCATTTTTTTACGTAAAACAAATACACCAAACGCTCCCAGCATATAAAATAACCAAGCAGCAAAAATTACATAATCTGAGATTGTGTCGAACGATCCCGAAAGGACCAATACAGCAGACCAAATTCCCTGAACGACTAGCGAGGTATGTGGTGTGGCAAATTTTGGATGTACCTTACCAAGCGAACTGAAAAATAATTTGGTTCTTGCCATAGCAAATTGCACTCTTGCCGTCGCGAGAATAGAACCATTTAAAGCTCCAAATGTTGATACAACAACTGCAACAGCAATGATAGAAGCCCCAACAGTACCAAAAATTTTCTCAGCGGCTGCGGCGGCTACAAGGGGATATTTCTGCATTTCTTCAATAGGGAGGACATACAAATACGCGAAGTTGATCAGTACATAAACTCCCATCACTATAAGTGTACCATAAAGAAGCGCTTTGGAAACATTCTTTTGCGGTTCTTTGATTTCTCCGGCAACAAACGTTACATTATTCCATCCATCGTAAGCCCAAAATGCACCGGAAAGTGCCAAGCCGATCATTGCGATGAGGTTTGTGCTGGTTTGCGGCGGAAGATGAAAATTGTAAAAAAAGTTTGCGGCTGAACCGGTTCCAAAGAGAAGCAGAACAAAAGCCAATAAAATGATTGATGCGATTTTAATAAAAGTGATGACTGTTTGGACAAGACCGCCGAAGATTACTCCAATGTAATTTACTCCGGTAAGAAAAATTATACAGAGGATGGCAACACTTTTTGTCCCGAGGTCAACAAAGGGATGAATAGCCCCAACAAAGGGCATGTAGACTGAAAAATTTTGGAGATATTTTGAAGCTTCCGGAAATTTAAAAAAGTAACCTAGGTATTCAGCAAAAACATAAGCGATTGCCGCTTGACTTCCTGTTTGAATAACGGCAAGAACCGCCCACCCGTAGAGATAAGCCGTAAAGTCTCCGTACATCTCCCGGAAATAAATAAATTGTCCTCCTGTTGCGTCAATCATTCCGGCAATTTCGGCATTCACCAATGCGCCTATAAACGTGATTAAGCCGGCTACAACCCAAACAATGATTAGTAATTCCGGAGAGTTGAGTTGACCCGCCATCGTTGCGGGTTTCCGGAAAATTCCTGATCCAATCATTGACCCTGCTACAAGCATCGTAGCAGCAGTTAAGGATAAACCTCTTAGTAAACTTGTCTTTTTTTGCTGTTCCATTTGTCCTTTAGCAGATGATTCTACAAAATGTATAGTCGTGTTGAAAAAAAATTATCTTAAAATAAATATAACTTTTTTTGCCAATGCCGGGAAAGAAAAAGCCAATTTATTTGGTATGTTTTGCCAAGATTAGTCTTTAATGTTTTTTCGAAGTTTTTTATAAAGGAGGAAGAATTGTTTTTTCAATAATTCGGACTGAGTCGGATTTTCGAGTGCATTGATTTCCCAAACCTGGACCGGATTTTCTTCACTTCCAACGGCTAACAATTTACTATCGGGAGAAAAAGAAATCGACATGACATAATTCTTCGCTTGAATTGTTTTTATCTCCTTCCAAGACCGGGTGTCCCAAATTTTTATCGAGTAATCATCACTGCCACTAGCTAGATAGTTACCATTTGGAGAAAAGGCCAGGGTATTTATTGAGCGGGTGTGCCCTGTAAGCGAGACGAGTTCTTTTTGATTCGCTACATCCCAAATTTTAATTTTTGCGTCGTGGCTTCCGCTTGCTAAATATTTGCTGTCTGGTGAAAACGCGATCGCGTAAATTTCTTTCTCATGACCTGTCAAAGTAGCCAAGGCGTCACTTCTGGTTGAATCCCACAACTTAACGGTTTTATCCATACTTCCGGTTGCGAAATATTTACCATCGGGCGAAAAGGCAATTGAAGTGACACCTTCTTTATGACCCAGAAGTGATTTTGGTTTTTCATTATTCAAAACATTCCAAAAGAGAATTGATTTATTATCGCTTCCGCTGGCAACGAACTTTCCGTCGGGAGAAAAAGCAACACAAAACACCCATCCGGAGTTCTCACCAAATTTTTTGAAAATTTTTCGAGTCTCTACATCCCAAACGGCTACGGTTTTTTCTCTGCTTCCGCTTGCAAGTAATTTTCCGTCTTTAGAAAAAGCAACCGAAGTAATATAATTATCACCTTTAAGCGTAGCCACGCTATCGGGTTGAGTTAAATTCCAGACATCAACGGATTCCCCATTTGTTCCCGCCGCAAGTAATTTGCCGTCGGGAGAAAAGGATACGGACTGTACTCCGGAAGCGTCCTCGCTTAAAAGAAGAGTAAACTTAAGCGCCGGTTCAATAGGATCGGGAACAGGAAGACTTTTATATCCCCAGTACAAAAGTCCAAAAAGGATAGCAAGAAGCAATACCCGGTTTCGTATTTTTATAAAGCGTTTTTTTCTTCTCGGATCGTAAGGTCCGGCTGATTTTTTTTGCTCTTTTGGAGCCTGTAGTGAAGCCTCTTCTTGTGTTTCAACCGTGGTTTGTTTTAATTCATCAACAGATAAAATTTTGGGTATGGGAACCGGTTCAGTTTCCGGTTCAATTTCTGCTTCTTCCACGACCTCGTTTTTTTCAATTCCATCTTTTATAACAGAAAGTAACTCATCAACCGATTGATACCGGTCTTCCTTTTTCTTTTGAATTGATTTCAAAATTATCTGCGAAATCCAGTCGGGTATTTCATGATTAAATTGCTTCGGATCTTTCAAACTCCCATAAAGAATTTCGTTCATGATAGCGAACTCGCTCGTGTCTCCCGATTTCCCAAACGGTCTTCTTCCGGCAAGCATTTCATGCAAAATTATTCCAAGGCTATAAACATCCGATCGTTCATCGACCGCTTCTTTCAAAATTAATTCCGGAGACATGTAACAAATTGCACCGCCCTTTCCGTCAGCTTTTACTTTAGCAATTTGAGTCTCCAGACGAGAATAAAAACCGAAAAGTTTTAATTCATTACTTTCCGGGATAAGTACCAGTTGAGGTTTGATTCCGGCATGAATGACTTGGTTCTCATGCGCAAATGCAACTGCTTCCGAAAGATGAAGAAGAAGTTGCAGAGCTTCTTTTCTCGGTGCGGGTCCAACGGTTTCTCCTATAAAATTGCTTAAAGGGGTCGCATCAAGGTATTCCATTAAAAAATAGATGGAGTTATTTTCTTCAAAAACATCGAGCAGTGGAAGAATATTTTTATGATGAAGACTTTTTACTTTCTCCGCTTCATCAAAGAATAGTGATTTTACATCAACTTCAAGGGGACGTGTGGGAGTGAATTCTTTTATGAGTACCCGACCTTTATTTGAAAGGTCTTCGGCAACAAAAAGTTGTTGGCTTCTAAGCGTCTTCCATGGCTCAAGAAGTTCAAAATTATTATTTATCACATCGCCTTTTTTCACAAACTTTTTCCTCAAAGAAGAATAGAAGTTAAGTACAAATCAACTAGTAATACGTTTTTCATCCCCCGGTATTACAACAAATTTTAAATACATACAATTCCACAAATCAATGCATCCTTACACAGTAGATGGCAATTGTCTTCTGTTTCGTTCGGAGAAGAAAGCAAGCAGAATGAAAATACCGTTTGAAACCAACACGATTAAGGTTCTCAAAACGTCACTGTTTTGAACCGCAGCAGGTTCTTCCGAAAAAAGCATACTCGAAAAACTTGCAGTCATCAATATCAACAATAGAATCGATGGAAGGTTTAGTTTACGAAGCAAAAGCCATCCGAAAATTAAAAAAGCCAGTTCCAGTGTAAAGGCTACAGTGGGATATTTCCAGAGACCAAGTCCGATATTGCCATATCCAAAGAAGAGCGAAAGATCATCTAGGTGAACAATAAAATCTATAAACCAATGGGAGAGAACACAAGCCGCCAAGACCAGTGCCCACTGTTTTTTATTTCTTTTTACAAAAATGAAATAAACGGCCGTAGAGATAATGAACGCACCAGTTAATGAATGCGAATAGGGAAGAACAAGATGGTTTCTTAAGAATGGGTTTTGGTTTGGCGTGTATGAAGCACCTTCAATTCCAAGCAATACAAAAGTAAATGCGAGAAGATCAAGCAGTTGAACAGAAGTAAACAAGAGCCAGAGAGGAACTTGTTCAACCTTTTTTTTGACAATGTATCCGAGTCCGTAATGTCCTATAAACACAGCAAATTCCTTTTAATTGTGAAACTTTAAAATCGTTCCTTAACAAATCAAAAGATCTAAGCTACAAAAGAAAAGAAAAAGCACCTTTTAAAATAGTATGTTTCCGAAAATTACCTGCATAGTTGTGGCTGTCCGCCAGTGCTACGTCAGTTGTAAAATATCGTCCTTGATAATGGAGACCTAACGTTAAATAAATCGTTTTATAATTTTCATTTTGTAAACCCTCGTTGGGAGATTCTTGAACATACTGAGGATTGGAAGAAAAGAGTCCGAATGAAAAACTCATATGTCGGGAGTATTCAAAAATTGCGCTGCAACAAAACTGAGAAGAATTTTTCCAATTCTTATCGACTTTATTCCAATAGACCATTCGAGAGTTGATTGAAAGGTGTAGCTCTCTTTGAGGAGAATAAATGAATCCGAAATTGAATTTGTCCGGCAGTTTTACATTCAAAGCCCAATGAGGCGTATCAATGTTGTAAGCATTCTGCCGCGAGCTATCGACTAAGGATAGTGTTGTTCCATTTGAAAATTTTATATCGCTTTTGAGATCAGAACCTTTTTCAAAAAATAATCCAATTTCAAAAAGTCCGGGGTTAAGTCTTACTTGATACTTGTAATGAACTCCAAGTGAAAAGCTTGCAGCAAGCGTGTTTCCTTTTGCTTCGGTTTTAAATATTTGTTCGCGGTAATTCATCCAATCAAGATTTATTTGAGCTCCGACGCTAATTACATCGCTTACGTAGAAAACTTCCGGAAATGAGTAGGAGCAGATACCTGAAAACGAAGTGACCAAAGTTTGTTCGGTTGGATTAAATGTTTCTCCGGTTCCGGCAGGATTATCAAGTGTGGTTACCGCATACGTACCGAAGTCGAGAAGTCTGTTGTATCTCTGGCTCATTCCCGCACCAAAGTGAAATTGCCCATACGGATAGACACCGCCGAGTGATTGGGGTAAAAACCGAAGGGCTCTTTTCACTTGTCCTTGATAAGGAATTCCGGGATTTAAATTGGTAACATTTTGGAATCCAATGCCAACAGTAAGCGTATCAAAATTGACCAACGAAGCCGGGTTGGAACTTGAGATGTTGTCAACTTCGTAATTACTATTCTGGACGAAACCGTAACTGCTTAGTTGTTCAAAGGTTAATCCTTGCACAATGAAAGGTGGTGTAATAGTAACTGATTGCCCCAAACTACTTGAGTGCCAAATAATAAAACCAAGCAGAAGAATATTGAAACCTTTCAACCGTCCTCATTAATAATAGTGAACATTCAAAATTGTGGATTTCAAAATAGTATAATTAACCGTATTTGCAAGTGTTCTATTTAGAATCGATTTTTCTTATCCGTGATTTATTCTTAATTTTTGACAAACTGAAGAAAGTTTTTCTCGAATGAAAAGAGGTGTGCATGACTGAAGTTAAAAAGAAAGAGGAATGGGGAAGTAGAATCGGACTGATTTTAGCTGTTGCCGGAAATGCCGTCGGTTTGGGAAATTTTTTACGGTTTCCCGCTCAAGCAGTTCAAAACGGCGGCGGAGCGTTTATTATTCCATATCTCGTTTCTTTCTTTTTAATGGGAATTCCTCTCCTTTGGATTGAATGGGCAATTGGAAGACATGGTGGAAAATTTGGACATCATTCTACTCCTGGTATGCTTGATTCATTGGGGAAGTCGAAAATATTTAAATATTTCGGTGTCTTTGGAATTTTTACAAATTTGACCGTCGCCGCTTACTATTCTTATATTGAGTCATGGACGCTCTCTTATGTTTGGCATTCAATTGTAGGGACTTTTTCCGGAAAGACGACAGAACAAATTTCAGTATTCTTCTCGCATTTTCTTGACCTCGGCCATGGCAATCTGATCAACCTTCCATCGGAAGCAGTGATCTTTTTTCTAATTACTATAAGCATAAATCTTTGGATTTTATCGAGAGGAATTAGCAAGGGAATTGAAATAGCAAGTAAAATAGGAATGCCGATTCTAATTGTGTTTGGAATATTTTTAGCCATTCGTGCCTTGACTTTAAAAGCGGGCGATCACGGAGCTATTTATGATTCCGTAATTGGGTTGAATTTTTTATGGCAGCCACAATTTGATTCGCTCGCAAATCCTAAAGTCTGGCTTGCGGCAGCGGGACAAATATTTTTCACTTTATCAGTTGGCATGGGCTCCATCCATTGCTATTCCGCTTACTTAAAAGAAAAAGAAGATATTGCCTTAAACGCAGCAACTGCCGGCTGGATGAATGAATTTGTTGAAGTCATCCTTGGCGGCTCAATCATTATTCCGATTGCAGTTGCGTATTTAGGCCTTGATTGGATAAAAGCAAACGTCGGTTTTGAAATGGGTTTTAGAACAATGCCGATGCTCTTTCAACATTGGGGACCGGTATTGGCGGCAATTGCCGGAACTACTTGGTTCGGACTCCTTTTCTTTGCGGGCATTACTAGTTCAATTGCAATGGGTCAACCGGTAATGGCTTTTCTTCAAGATTCTTTCAATCTAACAAGGAAAAAATCCGCATTAACTTTTGGTTTGATGACAGTTCTCCTGGCTCTGCCATGTATCTTTTTCTATGAAGCAGGTGCCTTTGGTGAATTCGATTATTGGGCCGGGACATTTTCATTGGTATTATTCGCATTAGGTGAGGCGATTATTTTCGTCTGGGTATTTGGCATTGACAATGCTTGGGAAGAAATCAACCGCGGTGCCGATATTAAAATCCCGATGTTTTTTAAGTACGTAATCAAATATGTTACACCTTCATTTTTAATCGCGGTTTTTATCGGCTCGATGATTAAACCTGTCGATGGAAATTGGGCCGCAGCGGTATCGGGACTCTTCACTGGAAAAGGCTGGGCGCTTGCGAGTGATAGTGTTATTGGGACAATCTTTAATCTTGGAGTGGTGGATACCAGGTGGATCGTAAATGGATTATTCACAAATGTTTTCGTAATTGATATGACAAGAATATTACTTCTTGCAACATTTTTATTGATAAGTCTCGCCGTACACTTTGCGTGGCGAAAACGGGAACAAGAAAATCTGCAAAACGAAAGGAGCGCACAATGACAACATCAGCCTGGATTATGATGCTTGGAGCTTGGAGTGTGATAATGTTTTTTACCGGTAAGTTCCTTTTAAAAGCGTTGCTCACGAAAAAGAGTGAAGAGTAACGTTTATCGTTCACTAATAAATATATGTATGACAACAGAACAAAACTCGTCCTTCCTCAAAAAAAGTAAAAATATAATAATTGGAGCATCAAGAAATTTAAATGATCCGCAGGTATTTCATAATCTTTCCTTAACAGCTTTCCTCGCATGGGTTGGGTTAGGAACTGATGGTCTATCTTCTTCGTGCTACGGACCGGCTGAAGCATTTCTTACTTTAGGCCAGCATCACTTTTTAAGTCTTTTAGTCGCACTGCTTTCGGGTATAACTATTTTCATCATCAGTTTCAGTTATTCTCAGATAATTGAATTGTTCCCGTCAGGCGGTGGCGGATATCTTGTTGCCAGCAAACTTTTATCTCCAAAAATTGGAATGATTTCAGGCTCTGCTCTTTTGATTGACTACGTTCTCACAATCACTTTATCTGTTGCAAGTGGCACAGACGCACTTTTCAGTTTCTTGCCGATGGGTTTTCATCACTTCAAACTTGATTTTGCAATTTTTGGCGTGATCATTCTTATTGTGATGAACTTACGAGGAGTGAAAGAATCAGTAGTTCCGCTGGTTCCGATATTTCTTCTTTTCATTGCTCTGCATGCGTTCGTAATATTTTATGCTTTGTTCACTCACATTTTTAGCACGTCACAGATTATTTCATCAACCGCTCTCGATCTCTCACAAACGAAATCTCAGTTAGGCTTCGTTGGAATGCTCTTGCTTATCGGGAAAGCATACACCATGGGGGCTGGAACCTACACAGGAATTGAGGCCGTAAGTAACGGGCTTCCGATTTTGCGCGATCCAAAAGTTCATACCGCGAAAAATACTATGAAGTTAATGGCGGGGTCGCTTACGTTTATGGTTGTGGGTTTGATGATTGCTTACTTGTTGTTTGGGGTAATCGCTCAGCCGGGTAAAACTTTAAATGCAGTTTTATTTGAATCAATCACCAAAACATGGTCAACCGGAATTAGCTATCCGTTTATTTTTATCATCTTACTCTCTGAAGCGGTAATCTTATTTGTAGCCGCTCAAACAGGATTTTTAGATGGTCCACGGGTACTCGCAAATATGGCAACTGATCGCTGGTTTCCGACGAGGTTCGCAATTCTGAGTGATAGGCTTGTAACACAAAATGGAATTCTTTTGATGGGAGGTGCGG
>Ga0172369_10000144_pt1 | contig 100463 bp, 82 predicted proteins | sample LakKiv25m_FD_114539 | JGI IMG/M metagenome (GOLD analysis project Ga0172369, IMG submission 114539) | Freshwater microbial communities from Kabuno Bay, South-Kivu, Congo - kab_022012_11.25m | ecosystem: Environmental > Aquatic > Freshwater > Lake | place: Democratic Republic of the Congo... | reverse complement strand
CTTCCCCTCGGCGGTTATGTAAAAATTGCCGGTATGGTTGATGAAAGCATGGATACCACTTTTGCGGAAAAAGAACCGCAGCCATGGGAATTCAGATCCAAAAGCACCGGCAAAAAAGTTTTTGTTATTACTGCCGGCGTTGCCATGAATCTTTTTTTAGCTATTGCGATTTTCTGGGGTTCAAATTTCTTCTCCGGAAAACAGTATACAAAAACGACCACCATCGGCATTGTGCATGAAGGAAGCGCAGCGGAAGCCGCGGGGTTTAAAACGCATGATAAAATATTGTCCATCAACGGAACGCCGGTAAAATATTGGGAAGATATTCGATCCGAAATTTTTATCACCAACATGGGAAAAGACCTTCGCGTTACGTTACAACGGGAGAACGGAAATATAACGTTGAATATCCCAAGGAAAAAAATTCCGGTTGATGAATCAAAAGAAATGTTTTTAACTACCGAAAATTTGAAACCGGTTGTCGGCGATGTGTTGAAAAATTCAAAAGCGGATTCTGCGGGACTGAAAATAAACGATATTCTCTTAAAGATTAACAACACAGAACTTGTTTCCGTAGAACAAACCATTCAAACTATTTCAACTTCTAACGGCAAGCCGCTTGCTGTTGCGGTTTTGCGTGATAAAGACACAGTGAACCTTTCTGTTACTGCAAATAAAGAAGGGAAAATAGGAATTTTACTCGGCGGTTATATTTATCTCGGACCAACCGAACGAGTAACCTACGGAGCTTTCAAATCAATTGAATTGAGCCTGCTTGATGTTACCCGGATGACAGAACTTACTTTTGTGATGTTGAAAAATGTTATCAGCGGAAAGATTGCAATGGGTAAAGCGTTTGCCGGGCCAATTCGTATTGCGCAATTTGCCGCCCGTTCAGCTGATACAGGGTTTTCAAACTTTTTAATGTTTTTGGCTATCCTCAGCATGAATCTCGCAATCATTAATATTCTTCCATTGCCTGTGCTTGACGGGGGACATTTAATTGTCATTTTGGTTGAAGGATTTATTAAACGGGAATTACCATTGAAGGTGAAAATCGCGATTCAGAATACCGGGTTGGTGCTCTTCTTCCTCCTAACGGCATTCATCATTTATAACGATATTATTAATTTGTAAGCAAAAGATTTAAAACAAAAAAGTCATAATCGAATTATTACCGGTTATGACTTTTTTTCTTTTAAAGTGAAGGGAACGCTTACCGGAGAAGAATCATTTTCTTCGTTTGAATGCTGTTCTTTTGTTTTAACTGGTAGAAGTAAACTCCAGAAGCGAGAGACGATGCGTCAAATCCAATTTGGTAAGGACCTGCTTTTAACGGTTCGTTAATTGGGGTTTGAACTTCCCTACCGAGCATATCGAATATTTTTAGGGTAACGAGTCCGGCATCCGCAACGGTAAACTTAATGGTTGTTACCGGATTGAAAGGATTTGGGTAATTCTGTTCAAGATTAAAGTTGTAAGTGAATTGATCTTGAAAATCTTCTACATCAGAAACAATTCCGGTTTCCTGAGTCGGGAGTTTTGCGGAAGAATAGAGAACGAACGTTCCCGGAGCTAACGTTACATTCTGATCTATGCTTGTTACGTCAAGACTGTCGTTCTCAAAATAGCGGTACCATTTTCCGGGTTTAGTAAAATTAACCGGAGATGTTTTTTCAACAACATCAAAATTCCCTATGACAACCACATCCATCGTCGGATCAGTAATCGTTATTCTTTTTACAGAACCGGCGGTTTCAAGGGTAAAGTTTCCGCTTTCAAACGTAGAATAATTTTCTTTTAAAGAAATAAGCGATGCAAAAACTTTGAAAAGATTTAGTCTTCTTGAATCGGTCATATATTCCCAGTGAGGCGGTTTGTTCGAAAGCCTTCCGCCGTTATCGATGGAAATATCATATCCCCGTTCTCCGAATTGCCAAAGCATTTTGGGTCCAGGCACGGTGAAGAAGAATGCCGCCGCAAGTTTCATTCTATTGAGTCCGGTGGCCAAATCCTTTACACTATATGCGCCGTTTGCATTTCCGTACATTTCGTTTTTATACATCAGGCGTTCTTCGTCGTGACTTTCCATGTATCCAACCAAACCAGGATAATTCCATCCGCGCTGACGGTACGAAACATAATTGAAGTTGGAGGTGCTGATCCAGCCCATTGTTGCTTCGTTGTAATTGTAATTCATATTTCCCCAAAGCATAAATCCATTGTCGGAAAGGGCTTTCTCTTCGCTGTTGTCAGCAAAGTGTTCAAGAATTAAATATGCCGACGAATCTGTTTTTCTTGCTTCGGTACTCATTCGGTTTAAGAGGTTGATTCTCGATTGATCGTACGCGCCCCACGCGCCAACGTTGCAATTACCGCCGTTGTTATCGCACGTTTGAGTCTGCGTAAACCCTTTGCTGAGGTCAAAACGGAATCCGTCAACTTTGTATTCTGTAAGCCAATATTTCAACACACGGTCTACCAAATCTTTTGTTGCCTGACTTTCATGGTTAAAATCGAGACCTACATTGTATGCGTGTTTTGGAACTGGATTAAAGTAAGGACTGTTTGCCGCCGGTCTGTTGTTTGCCGCATCCCAATACAGACGCACCAACGGTGATTGTCCGAAATTATGATTTAACGCGATATCAAGAATTACCGCAATGCCGTTTTCATGAGCTGCATCTACAAAAGCTTTTAACGCATTTTTTGTTCCGTAATATTTATCGGGCGCGAAGTAGAACACGGGATTGTAACCCCAGCTTTCATTTCCTTCGAACTCCATAATAGGCATTAGCTGTATTGCATTCACTCCGAGTCGTTTTAAATACGCTAATGAATCGGTTAACGTTTTGTAGTCGTGTTGTGCAACAAAATCGCGCAGCAGCAATTCATATATTACCAGGTCGGAATTTTTCGGACGGGTGTAGGTAGTTGTTTTCCATTGATACGGAGTTTGTGCTGTTTGAAAAACGGATACATACTCCGAAGTTTTTCCCGTTGGGTATGGTTTTAAATTCGGATACGTTGTTGAAGTAATATAACTGTCATCGGGATGAAGAACTTTATCGGCAAACGGATCTGCAATGACGATATCATCATCAACCAGATATTGGAAAGCATATTCTGTTGAAGGAGAAAGATTCGTTATTGTTATCCACCAACGGATATTGTTTGCATCGATGGAATCACGTTTCATGAAGTAAGAACTGTTGACTGTCCAATTATTGAAATCACCGATAACATAAACAAATTTTTTATACGGAGCGTAAAGACAAAGAGTAACTTTTGTGGGGTCAACGCCGTAATTAATTCCATTTACAATGCCATCCGGAACTTTTTCGTTCACTATCGGCGGGTTAATCACATAGTTAACATTTATTGAATCTGTGGTAGTCGCTCCCGATCCCGAAACCGCAACAAATTTTAACTCATTCAATCCGCTTACAAGTTTGCGTCCGAATATGGCAATTGTCGGGAGATAAAATTGATGATGAACCGCATCATAGTAAGAGGAGAAAGAGCAAACGAGCGTATCGTTAAGATAAAATTTTGAAGCACCGGTGTTAATAGTATCTCCAACTTTTGCCGAGACTTGCGCATAAATGGCTGGGTCATCAATTCTTAACAGTTTTGAGGCGGTTGGTTCAATTTGAAATATTGAAGGACTCTTTACAATGATATATGAATTATTGTTATCGGAAGCATTCTTGTTCGGATTAAGCGGATCGCTTAACCATGCATTTGATGTTCCGGTTTGATCATACTGTTCATGCATTTTATATTGATAAGCTTTTTGTCCGTTGATTGAAAGAAGACCACCACCGGCTTGCAGGCGCACGGTTTTATAATAGGTGTTTCCCTCAAGTACCATAGCGGAAGGAGCAGTTGGAGAAATAATTCCGCTGGAATTCGGACCCCAGTTGTTGAACTCACCCGGTAAAAATGCTTTTAGGGCTTTAGCAGATGGATGATAACGAAACGTTACATCAACAGAATCTTGTCCGAAAAGAAAAAAAGAAAACAGTAAAAAGAAAAGCGTAACATTTTTAAACACGAAAACTCCTGTTATATTATTTTAGACTATTAAACTCGGGTTTCCCCGCATCTACCCATGCTGTGTAGTAAATAGAGGCAATTGCAGCGGCAGCAGCTTGAAAAATTTCTTCTGTAATTGCTTTGGTTTTGAACCACAGAATTGTGTAGTACAACGAATCATACTTCCGGTGTGTTTCTCTTACGGCGACATCATCGGCAGTAAAAAGCACCGGACATGTTGCGTTTGATCGGGCAATCGTTTCAAAAAAGATATGCAGCGGTGAAGCAATCAGCTGTAGTGTGCCGCATGAACCAAATGAAGCATCCAACTCATTCAAGTGTTGATTTATCATATACGTTTCATACCGCTCGTGAATATCCAACTGACCTGTGAATTGTCCGTTATAATTGCTCACCGTGTGCATTGGCTGAAAAGCATCTGCCAGATAATGTGCCATATCCCGCATCATTTCTTTTGTGGCTTGCAGATTGTGTTTTTGCATTGCGTCTACCAGATTATCAAACGTTTTTTCAAGCGCCCAGGGCAGAACACCGTATTCCGTAACAACGGAATCACCATATACTTTAACAAGCGAATCTTTGCTTTCAATCATTCTTGCCTGGTTGAACTCAGTGTAATAATCGATGTTTATATAATGCTTGTTCGCTTCATCTTTGATATATTTTTTCCGGTGATCAGGGTCGAGACAATTTTTAATAAGATAATCGGAGAGGATTTGGAAATCTTTCATTTCCGAAGGAAGATACGCTACCGCATGCTTTGTAATCATTTTGTGACCGTTTTCTCCCCATCCAAAAAGAGATGAAGAAATCAAAACCGTCGAAAGGAAAATGAGAAATATCTGTTTCATAAAGATTTACACTTTTTATTGTTCTCTGCAGTTCGAAAATTGCAGGATGCTATAAGTTTGAAATTGAGACTTAAGTTAAAGAAAGTGGGTAGGAATAACAAGACACTCCGAACATGTCAAAGCTCTGGAAAAATAACAAATTTTGCAAAAAAAAGGGTAAAGCGCTATCTCATCTACTGACTTTCAGCCGATAATTTCTTAAATTATAAATGAAGAAATAAAACTCAAGGAAATTTATGACTACGAACGAAATCATCGAGATTGAAGACCGGTTTGGGGCGCATAACTATCATCCGCTCGATGTTGTAATTGAAAAAGCAAGCGGGGTTTGGGTTTGGGATGTTGATGGAAAAAAATACCTCGATTGTCTCGCCGCTTATTCGGCAGTAAATCAAGGGCACTGTCATCCGCGCATCGTAAAGAAAGCAAAAGAACAATTAGAAAAAGTAACACTCACCTCGCGGGCATTCAGAAACGATCAGCTTCCGTTTTTATGTAAAGAACTGTGCGAACTAACCGGATATGAAATGATGCTTCCGATGAATTCCGGCGCCGAAGCGGTTGAAACTGCTTTAAAAGCTGCCAGAAAATGGGGCTATAAAGTTAAAGGTGTTGAAGAAAATCAAGCAGAGATAATTTGCTGCTCAAATAATTTTTCCGGCAGAACAATTTCCATCATTTCTTTTTCCACCGAAGAACAATACAAAGACGGGTTCGGTCCTTTTACTCCCGGATATAAAATTATTCCCTACGGTGACGCCGAAATGTTGCAACAGATGATTACAAAAAATACGGTTGCCTTTCTTGTTGAACCGATACAAGGTGAAGGAGGCGTTATTGTTCCTTCCGAAGGGTATTTACAAAAAGCGTACGAGATTTGTAAAAAAAATAATGTTCTCTTTTTAGCAGATGAAATTCAATCCGGTCTAGGACGAAGCGGAAAACTCTTCGCGTTCGAGTATGAAAAAATTCGCCCGGATGCGGTAATTGTTGGAAAGGCGCTCTCCGGCGGATGTTATCCGGTGTCGGCTGTTCTTTCCGACCGGCAGTTACTCGGTGTTTTTAATCCCGGAGATCACGGTTCAACATTTGGCGGTAATCCGCTTGGAGCAGCAATTGCGAGAGAAAGCATAAAAGTTCTTCTTGAAGAAAAATTGATTGAAAATTCTTTTGAAATGGGAAACTATTTTAGAGATCAACTCGCAAAAATAAAATCGAAGCATGTAAAAGAGATTAGAGGAAAAGGATTGTTTATCGGTGTAGAACTTTATCCTGAAGCCGGCGGCGCAAGAAAATTCTGCGAAGCGTTAATGGAGAAAGGACTGCTCTGCAAAGAGACGCATACTCACGTAATCCGGTTTGCCCCTCCATTAGTAATTACAAAAGATGAGATTGATTGGGCAATTACTCAGGTGAACGAAGTCCTTTCGACATCGAATTAAGGATTTTGTCTTACTCATTTGTTCGTAGTACAAAGCTATGATTGAACAAGAACTACATATTAAAAATATGGTATGCAACCGGTGCATACGGGTTGTAAAAGAAGAGTTAACCGCATTAGGATGCAGCGTCCGTTCTGTTGAACTTGGGAAAGCTGAAGTCTCGTATGAAAAAGATGCGCTGATTGACGCAATCAAACAAACGTTGGAAGACAACGGCTTTGAGTTGATTGAAGACAAGAAAGCGCAAGTAGTTGATGCAGTTAAAACTTCCATTATCGAGTTGATCTATCAAAACAAACTCGAAAATTTGAGCATTAATATTTCCGATTTTCTCTCTGAAAAACTTTCCAAAGATTATCATTCGCTTACGTCTCTTTTTTCTTCGGTCACCGGAATTACCATAGAGAAATTCTTTATTCTTCAAAAAGTTGAACGGGTGAAGGAGTGGCTTGTGTATGATGACCTTACCTTAAGCGAAATGGCATTCAAACTCGGTTATAGCAGTGTTGCACATCTTTCCAATCAATTTAAACAAGTAACCGGATTAACTCCCACACAATTTAAAAAGCTGAAAAGCAAACACCGGACATCTCTCGATTCGCTAAGCCCCCACTGATAATCTTGCAAACCATTTGAAAAATTTAATAACGTAAAAGCTGCTCTCCGAAGTAACTTGTAACCAGAAAAATTTGAACTTATAAAATGAAAACAACAAAGAAAAGTTATCCCGTTATCGGCATGAGCTGTACTGCTTGCGCGGTGAGCGTGGAGTCCATGCTGAATTCTGTTGCCGGAATTTCTTCGGCGGTTGTTGATTATACCGCCAACAGCGTTATGGTTGAATTTGATCCCAAAGCGGTTACGCCAAAATTGATGAAAGAGACAATGCAATCAATCGGGTACGATTTGGAGATTGAGGTAAAAAAAACGTTTGAAGAAATTGACCGGGAAAAAATTGAAAAATTGAGGAAGACAAAAATTTCTGTTCTCTCTTCTCTTCTCCTTTCTGCTCCTGTTGTGTCGTTAGGAATGTTCGTGCACCACCCGACGTTAATTGAAAAGTGGATAGTGCTTCTCCTTACCGGGATTATCGTTTTCTATTTTGGCAGAGACTTTTTTATTCAAGCGTATCAAAGAGCAAAACATTTACAGACAACAATGGATACCCTTGTTGCGTTAAGCACGGGAATCGCATTCTTTTTTAGTTTGTTTAATACTCTTTATCCGGAGTTCCTCCTTTCGCGCGGATTTGAGCCCCAACTTTATTTCGAATCGGCGGCAGTCATTATTTCTTTCATTCTCCTTGGAAAATATTTAGAAGAAAAAGCCAAGTACCGCTCCGCCGAAGCGATCAAAAAATTAATCAGCCTTCAGCCGAATACGGTAACAGTCATCCGCAATAATTCCGAAATGGTAATTGCTCTCAAAGAAATTGTGAAGAATGATGTTATTCTCGTAAAACCGGGAGAACGAATTGCCGTTGACGGAAAAGTCCTTTCAGGAGAGTCGTATATCGATGAAAGTATGTTAACAGGAGAATCGCTTCCGGTACTTAAAAAAGAGGGAACAAAAGTTTTTACCGGCACACTGAATCAAAAGGGTAGTTTAAGAGTTGAAGCGCTGCAAATAGGAGAAGAAACAGTTCTTGCCCATATTGTTCACCAGGTGCAGCAAGCTCAAACAAGCAAAGCTCCGGTGCAAAAACTGGTTGATAAAATTGCCGCGGTATTTGTTCCGGCCGTTGTTTTTACAGCTTTGGCAACGTTCGTGTTGTGGTTGAGCATCGGAGGCACTTCCTATTTTATCCACGCGGTTACATCAATGATCGCGGTGCTCATCATCGCTTGTCCTTGTGCGCTTGGACTGGCAACGCCAACCGCGCTAACTGTCGGAATTGGGAAAGGGGCGCAGAACGGAATTTTAATTAAGGACGCGGTAAGCCTTGAACAAGCACACAAAATGAACGCGTTGGTTCTGGACAAAACCGGAACGATAACCGAAGGAAATCCGAAAGTAATGAAAATGTTGTGGCAGCAGGAAATTTTGAATCGCCACGATTATGAAAATATTTTATTGTCGATAGAAAGTCATTCGGAGCACCCGCTTGCGGTCGCGGTGGTGAAAGCGTTGTCCACAGAATCCCACGTAAAACTTCCCATTGAACAATTCCAATCGGTTACCGGAAAAGGAGTAAGCGCGCTTTACCAGGGTGAATCTTATTTTGTTGGAAACGAAATGTTTTTATTTGAACAGAATGTTGTTGTCAGTGAAGGTATGCAAAGTCAGGCTGCGGAACTCAAAGCTGAAGCAAATTCTATCATATATTTTGCGAACAACAAGGCAACACTCTGTTTAATCGCAATTGCAGACGCTGTAAAATCAACTTCAGGAGAAGCGATTCAGCAGTTAAAGAAATTGGGAATTGAAATTACGATGCTCACGGGGGACAATCATCAAACCGCTTACTCTGTTGCCAAGCAGGTGGGAATCGATTCGTTTCAATCGGAACTTCTGCCTACACAGAAATCAGAATTTATCAAACAGCTTCAGAGTGAAAAAAATATTGTTGGAATGGTTGGCGACGGAATAAACGATGCCGAGGCTCTCTCCATCGCTGATGTGAGTATTGCCATGGCAAAAGGAACAGATATAGCGATGGATGTTGCGCAGGTAACATTGATGAAATCCGACTTAAATTCTCTTGTCCACGCAATCAAACTTTCAAGAGCGACCATAAAAATAATTCGGCAGAATTTATTCTGGGCTTTTATTTACAATGTTTTACTCATTCCCTTAGCGGCAGGAGTTTTTTATCCTTTTACCGGTTTTCAATTAGACCCGATGATTGCCGGAATCTCCATGGCGATGAGTTCAGTTTCAGTTGTGTCAAATAGTTTACGATTAAAAAAAATAAAATTAGTATAGAGGTATGCAATGGCAGAATTACTTTTCAAAACGAATATTAAGTGCAACGGATGTATCGCAAAAGTTACACCACTGCTCAATGATGAAAAAGATATTGAAAAGTGGAATGTTGATTTGGCGAGTCAGGATAGGATATTGTCAGTTACCACCGAAAAAACCGAACCTGCAAAGGTGATTGAACTTCTCGGCAAAGCCGGCTACACTGCCGAAGCAATTGCTTCGAAAGCTTAACTTACAGATAAACCTGCATAATTTTTTTGGTCAGTTCAAAGGCGTGTTTTAAATTCGGCATTGAACTAAGGGCTTTCTGCATGTCGTTTTCTTTTCCGGCAAACTCCATAATTTTTGCTTCGTCTCCAAGGTAAGTTGCGCCGAGCGCGTAACTGGCTCCTTTTAATGTATGTCCCTCTGCGGCTACTTTTGTGGCGTCGCCTGCAAGAATAGACTCTTCAAGTTTTTGAATTCGTGAAGTGCTGTCTTGTAAAAAAGTTGAAACCAAATCTTTTTGAAATTCTTTATCGTCCATACTCATCGATGAAAAATGAGCGCTGTCAAAAACTTGTTCTTGTTTTTGCGGAATATCTTTTTGTTCGTCCGACATAGTGTTCCTATAATTTTTCCCGACGTTTAACCACTTGTCAAGCAGTGCGATAAACTCATCGGTTTTAATGGGTTTAGAAATATAATCATTCATTCCTGCCGCCAGGCATTTGTCTTTATCACCCAAAAGAGCGTGGGCAGTCATGGCGATAATCGGAATTTCCTCTCCAATTCCTTTCAACTCTCTAATTTTTTGTGTCGCTGTCCAGCCGTCCATTTCCGGCATCTGAATATCCATCAAAATAAGATCGTACTGAGCAGCCGCAAGCATCGTTTCGTATGCTTCTCTCCCGTTATTCACGGCATCAATTTGGAATCCGGCCTGCGCAAGAATTTTTGACGCGACTTTTTGATTTACCGGATTATCTTCTACAAGAAGAATTTTATACCGGAAGCGTTTCTCTTTTAATTCCTCTTTTGAAAGTACTGGGGCGGCGTTAGCTTCTGCACCTGCGGCACTGCTTTCGGCAGTTTTCGAGTAGCTTTTAATAGCACTGATGAGCGAGGTACTTTTTTGTTTTTTAAGAATGACTGAAAAAACAAACCGGCTGCCTTTTGTATAATCCGGGTCAACTTTTATTGAGCCATTCATCAGCGAAACTAGTTCTTTGCAAATTGCCAAGCCTAATCCGGTACCGCCAAATTTACGCGACATTGTTCCGTCTACCTGCGAGAATGATTTGAAGAGGGCATTCATCTTATCTTTCGGAATACCTACTCCGCTATCCTCAATGGCAGAAATAATTTTCACGCGTTCATTATCAATCTTTTCGCTGTTCACACTGATGCGGATTCCGCCACGTTCAGTGAATTTTACCGCGTTCGAAATAAGATTTAAATAAACCTGTCGCAAGCGGGAAGCATCGCCAATAAGCATTGGATTCGTTCCGGGGTCAATGTCAATCGAAACTTTTAAACGCTTCTCATTAATTTTAGTAGAAACGAATTGGAGCGCGCTACCAATTAAATCGCGAAGATTAAGATTCTCTTCGGCAAGCTGAAGTTTACCGGCTTCAATTTTCGAGAAGTCGAGAATATCGTTGATAAGGTCGAGAAGCGATTCTGCCGACTGCCGGGCGGTGGTAACAAATTCGTGCAGTTCTTCCGAACTTTTGTAAGCACCGTGCTCAATCAAATTCAAGAAGCCGATAATGCCGTTCATCGGAGTACGGATTTCATGGCTCATGTTGGCAAGAAAAATACTTTTTGATTCGCTTGCATGAACAGCATCTTTTGCAAGTACCTCGGAGCGAAGCATTTCCTGACGTAATTTCTCTTCTGCTTTTTTTCTCTTCATTTCAAGATTCACCTGCTCAGTGATATCCTGAATATTTCCTTCAAAGAAAAATCTTCCTTCTTCATCGCGTACAAGACGGTCATTCAGAATTACCATAACCGTGCTGCCGTCTTTACGTTTTAGCGGCACACGCAAATTCCGAACTTCCTTGTGTTCCTTAAGAAGTTCAATCAGCCGTTCTCTGTCTTTTGAGTTTTTATAGATATCCTTTTCAATATTGATTTTTCTTAACTCAAACTCGTTTTCGTAGCCCAAAATTTTTGCCAGTGCGGGATTTGTGGTTACAAATCTTCCGTCTATTGTTGATTGAAATATTCCTTCGGCGGAGTTTTTAATGATTGAGCGGAACTTCTTTTCCGACAAATTCATCTTGTACGATTTTTCGGCAAGTTCTGAACGGAGTTTAAAACTTACCGCGCTTCCTACTACCGAGATAACACTGAGGAAAAGCACAAAGACAACTGATTCCAAAAGATTGGGCAGGAAGTAAATCTCTTTTTTGTTTATTAAAATGGCGCCCGCGAACACAATGTTGTAATAAATAGCAACTATGATTTGATTCTTTACTTCCCAGCTTAAAAACAATGCTGAAGTAAAAATCATTAGTCCAACAATTTGTGTATTTACAATAAGAGTTGAAGGCATCAGAAAGATCATATATCCGCTTGAGGCGATGATGGTAATGAGCAGAATATGAACAAGGAGTACCGGTTTTTTTAAAGCGTGTTTGGTATTCAGGATTACGAGGATGCTAAAGGCAATTAGTGTTGCCGCAAGCCGTGTAGCATACACTTGAATTGAGAATTGTGAAAAATGACGGACTTCAAATACCATAGCAAAAAGTCCGGACACGGCGATAAGAAGCGTAATAACTTTAAGAGGAATAACAAGATATTCTTCCGATTCTTTTTTTATGTATTCATACCGTTGATCATCAAAAAGCGCGGAAGGATTAGTAAGAAAATCTAACAGCGAATATTTGGGATTTGGTTTAGTCATTAATAACTTGATTAGGTATTTTAGTGTTCGTTCTGCGGAACTACCGCGAGTTTATCAGCAAAAGATATCTTACGTGTTTAAATTAGTATATAGTAGGAATTTTTCAAAGGGAAAGATAGTATGCTTGAGGTTCTAAAACACATCGATCTTGTGGTTTTTTATTTTGTGAATCACGCCCTTTCTTGCAGTCCGTTTGATCTTTTTTTCTCATTTATAACGAATGTTCGGCATTGGTTCCCGGTTTATATCATCGCTTTGCTCTATTTAATAATAAAAGGAGGAAGAAAAGGGAGAATTGCCGCGGGATTGGCAATTTTATTAGTTGCGGTTACCGATCCCTTTGGGGCAAGAATTTTGAAGGAATATTTTCAGCGTCCGCGGCCGTGTAACGCGCTGAATGATGTTTTAACGCCACTCGGCTGCACCGGTTCTTTTTCCTTTCCGTCCAACCATGCGTTAAATAACTTTGCGCAGGCGATGTTTTTTTCATTTCTCTATCCCAAAGCGAAATGGTATTTGTTCACGCTCGCTTTTCTTATTGCTTTATCGCGGGTATATCTCGGACTCCATTATCCCTCCGATATTTTCGGAGGCGCTGTACTCGGCGTAGGATTTGGATATTTGTTTGTTCTCCTTCATACACAAATTGAAAAGTACTTCGACCAAAAATCTTCTTTAAAACAAAAAAGCAGTGAATAGTAGTTCACTGCTTTTTGAAAAATGTAGAATGGATTCTCTACGTCCAGGATTCTTTCAATCTTCTCAATGTTGAGATAAAAAATCCGGAGACGGCAATCGCTACACCTATCCAGACCAAACTAATAAACGGTTTGGTGCTTACGTTGATTGCAAGTACTTCTTGCGGCTGAAATACTTCGGTCGAGGCGGAAAGTTTACCGATAACGAAATCAGCCTTCTTTGTTGTCGGGTCGATTTTTGTCAATCCTACCCGCAGGTCAGCATCTTTCACCTCAACCGGTACAAAGATAACTCCTTGTCCGTCTTTTTTCATTAAGGCTTCAATGGTTTCGCTCTTTCCGTTTTTAGTAACAATGAGTTTAGCTCCCATCTGGAAATTTCCGCCGCTCATCATAACCGACATATCGGGTTTAATAAAATCAGCGTAAGTAACTTGCGCTCCTTCAATTGAAGTTTTTTCATCAGGCATAAGCGTAACGGTGTTTCCTTTTGGTTTGGAAGCAGCTTGTGAGCCGTCATCATAGGAAAGGGGAGAGATGTAAAAATCTTTTGTGAATCCTTCAAGAATATCCGGTTCCCGCATTAAACTATTATTAAATTGACTCATAAACATGACCGGTTTCACTATCGACGGATTACTATTTCCATCTTTCACACTCACGTTGAACTCAAACTTCGTGTTGTTCTCTATTGGTGTGTAGCCGGTAAATTCAAGAGTGTGTCCTAAAACGTTTACCGGTTTCCCTTTGGTCAAATCTACTTCCGATTGTTTTGAGTACGCTGATGAACCGACAACGCCAAGTAAGAAAAGGGCGAAACCGATATGCGCCACATACGCCCCAAGCATCTTTCTGTTTCCTTTAAATATCTTGTAAGCTATTTCAGCATTTACGAAAAAGGTAAAGGCAGAAGAAAGAGAAAGAAGGATCATCATGATGTCGTAAACTTTACCGAATAAGATTAGCAGAAGAGCAAAGATTCCGGTTGCCATAAGAGAGTATTTTGATTTTTTTAAAATATCTTCTCCTGATGAAGCTCTCCATCTTAACAACAAACTAAATCCGTTCAGTAAACCGATGATGATTGCAAGCGGAACATGCATCTCATTATAAAATTTTGTTTCCACGGATTGTTTGAAAATTGGGGCGGATGTTCCAACCGCAACAATCAACGCCGAAGCGCCGAGTGCAACGGCGGCGGTAAACAGCGCTAGTTCTCTTGCAAGAAGATTTTCTTCAGATACTACATGAGCTTCTAAAAATTTCCATCGGTATGCAATCATTCCAACACCAAGGAGAAGGAATGTCCCAACAAAGATGATGAGGAAGAGATAAACATAAGCACCGGGATCAACAAACGAATGTACAGACGCATCGCCAAGTACTCCGCTTCTTGTGAGAAACGTTGAATAGAGTACCATAACATAAGCGAGAATTGAAAGAAGTAAATTCGTTTTTACAAATTTTCCAAATCCTCCTTGTGATTGCGTTTTTCGTTGTACAAGCATGGTATGAATTCCGGCAACACTAATTAACCATGGCACCAAACTTGCGTTTTCAACCGGATCCCAAGCCCAGTAACCGCCCCATCCAAGGACGCCGTAAGCCCAGTAACCGCCGAGCATAATGCCTAATCCTAAAATACCGGAGCCGGCTAAAATCCACGGGAACGATTGACGAACCCAATCTTTGTAATCATTCTTTAACAATGCAGCCATTGCAAATGCGAAAGGAACTGTTGTCATAGCAAAACCGGTAAACAATATCGGCGGATGAATTTGCATCCAGAAGTTTTGGAGCAGCGGATTTAATCCTTTACCGTGAATGATAAACTGACCGATGGGAATTCCGGCTTCAACAAGCGTAGAGTACAATTCTTTGCTCATCTTCACAAAATTTTGTCCGGAGTTCGGATCGCTGAACATGAAGTTCTGCATAAACGGCGCAGAGAAATATGCCGGGTTAATTTTTGCGGTTTCAATGAACATTGGTTCTGACCAGATGTACGCGAACGGATTTTTAAGAAGCGGTGAAACCATCGCTAGTAAAAATGTGGTTGCGAGTGTAAAGAAAATCATCACTCGTGGTTCAAGGTCATCCCGCTTTCCGGTGTAAGATTGTAGAAAAACTCCAATCAAGGCAGTTACCAACAGCCACAGCATAAAACTTCCTTGCTGCCCTGCCCAAAATGTAGAGAGCAGAAATCCGAAGGGGAGATCATCGTTGCTGTAACTATAAACGTATTCGTATTGATATTGATGCGTGATAATTAAATACATCAATAAAGCTGATGCGATGATCACCAGCATTGCCATAGCGTGGTACGACATCCTTGCGAGTGAAAGAGTGTTTTGCGCTCCACGGTAGGTGTAATAATACATGATCATGGAAAAAACACTTAACGCAAGGGCGAGGGTTATTAAAATACTGCCTGCCATGTAAACTCCTTTAAGGGTTATTCAAAATTAGGAAGAAGCTGCTGCCGATTGTTTGTCTTGATATTTTGACGGACACTTCGTCAAAATATCTTTTGCCTGAAATTTTCCGTTGACATACTTACCGGTAACTACAATACTTTGAGCCGATTCAAAATTGTTCGGCATAATACCGGAATAAATTACTTCCATCTCTTTTCCGTGTGCATCTTTCATAATAAATGCAAACGTTCTGTTTTCTTTATTGACTTCGTAACTTTTTTCCTTTACCCAGCTTCCCGTAGCTTTAATGGTATGTTCGCTGGACATTACTTTTGCGAAATCACTTTCATATTGAATATTGGTTTTTGTAAATAAGTAAACCATCATTCCAAGGAATACAACGGCGATAACTCCGCCGAAGATGTATTTATTTTTCATTTTGCTTTATCTCCTTCGATTTCTTTTTCTATTTTTTTAATTCGATTATCTAGAGCGAATAAAAAGCCGAATACTCCGGCCCAGACAATCAAGACGATAATCATTACAATGTAAATTGCATTTTTTGAAAGGAACTCTTCCAACACTCACCTCAATAATAGTTTTTGTTTAATTTTTCTTTGTATAAAGTTGATTTATACCCGACGTACCACATCCAGTAATAAAGAATTGTGAATCCCGCTAACGAAAGGAAAAAGATCAACAGCATGTTTCCGTTCATCTTAAAATTAACGACTGTTCCCGCGTTGGTATCATCTGCTGAGCCCGGATGCAGCCCTCTCATAATTCTCGGCATAATAAAAATGAAAAACGGAACGGTTATAAACGCGATGATAGAATAAACGGCAGAAAGAGAAGCTCGCTTCTCTTCAATTTCTACTGCGGATCTAAGAGCAAACAGCGCTCCGTAAATAAGCAAAAGCGCAAAGATACTGGTTTGGCGCGGGTCCCAGCTCCAATAAGAGCCCCATGCAAATTTTGCCCAAACCGCTCCGGTAATTGTTGCAAGGATACAGAAAACCATTCCAAGTTGTGCGGAGGTGTGAGCTTTTATATCATCGATGATATCTTTTTTCCGCAGATATTTTACACTGTAAACGGTGGACATGAAAAACGCAATTACCGTTAACCATGCTGTGGGGACGTGGAAGAAAATAATTTTTGCGTTTTCTCCTAAACCCATAATGAAAGGGAATTCATACCAATGCTGTGGTTGAGGAACGATGGGGAATGCAATGCCCGCAATAGAGACGAACGCGAGCAGAATAAAAAGAGCAATTTTCCAAATCATAGATATTTTATTGTTTGTGATAAAAAACTAATCTTTCCAAATAAAATCAAACAGCATAAATGAGGCGGCAATCATAACTACATCGTAGCAGCCGAGAATGGCCAGTTCAACATAACTGCTTTGAAACGTAATTCCGTCCATCGCTTGCTTCGTTAAATCGATAAGCGTCAGCATCAGCGGCAGTAATATAGGAAACGATAAAACCGGGTAAAGCGTTCCCTTTGAGCTAGCCCTGGCGATGATTGAAGCAATCAGTGTCGATGCTATGGCGATGCCGATATTTCCAAGTAAAAACGCATACAAAAAGAGGGAAAAATTTTTAAGAACAAACGCGTCGAATAAAGCCGAATACAGAAGCGCGATAACGATATTCATGGCGAAAACGAGAATAAGATTAAAAAGGAGTTTCCCGCTGAAAATAGTTGACGGCGAAGCAATCAACTGAAGCGTTAACGTTGTTCCTCTTTCTTCTTCCGACACAAATGCTCTGGATAAACCTGACATTGCGGAAAAAAAGATTACTACCCAGAAAAGTCCGCCGCTCAAAAAGTCGCTTATCTTTTCATTCCCTATAGAAAATAAAATGACGCTGATGGTAACGACAATAAACATTACCAGCGAGTTTATAGCGTAGCGGGTTCTTACTTCCGAGGCAAAATCTTTTTTAAATAAGGCAAAAGCCGACATGTGATCTCTTTTTTCCGGTTTCTTAAAATGCCGTTACCGCGAACCGGAGTGTTTATACTTGTTTAAATCTAAAATGCTTGAACACAGCGCCAAATCACTATCTTCGTTTGACGCGATGATAACGATAGAACTTTTTGATTCTTCTCTAATTGTTTGATAAACCCTCTCTTTGCCCGAATTGTCGAGGTTCGACGTCGGTTCATCAAAGAAGAGGATTTTGGGGGAATGAATAAGAGCAAAAATGAATTTTAACCGCTGTTTCATTCCTGACGAATACCCTTTTACAAGGTCTTCTTTTCGGTCAAATAAACCAAAATGTGTAAAGAGAAAATCAAATTTCTCTTGAGTAAAGTTAATTCCTCTGATCTTTGAAAAAAAGTGAATATTTTCTGCCGCGGTGAATTCATCGTACAATATCACATACGGGGCAACAAATCCGATAAAATTGTGGAGATTTTCCGGTTCAATTTTTTCCCCTTCGATGAGGTGTGTAACCGTTCCTTTGCTGGGTGAAATTATTCCGCTTACAATCTTTAAAAAAGTCGATTTTCCTGCCCCGTTTGGACCAGAAATACCGTAAATACCATTATCTGGACACAAAAACTCAACATCTTTGAATATAAGTCTTCTTCCAAAAACCTTCGAAATATTTTCAGCCTTTAACTCAAAATTACTCATTAAGTATGACCATTTTTCCTAAATATGTTTTCCCGGAGGAATGTATAACATAAAGATAAACACCGGAAGCCAATTTTTTGTTTTTTTCTGTCAATCCGTTCCATTCAACAACCGCTTTTTCATTTACCGGATCTCGGAAAAGAGGAACGGTTTCAGAAAAGAGTTCATCCATGGAGACTGAAAATATTTGAAGAGTAGCGTCGTCTCCAAAATTTCCTTCAAATGGAAATTTAATGGTTTTGTTTTTGCCGTATACAAATGGCGCCGGATACGGTTCTAAACCGGGACTATTTACCACCTGAGTGTCTTTACTAACGTTACCGTCAAAAACCGAAGCGCTTTTCCAAAAGTATGGGTAATCCGAATTAAATAAAAAATAATAGCCCGGAGAAATTTGGATGTAGCCGTTTTGTTTTGTTCCGCTTAATGATAAAGAAGAAGAATAAAGCTTGCTCGGATTGTTGATTGCGTTTTCAAGTTCAAAGTTGGTTAGGATAAAATGAATTGTATCTCTTGGATTACTTAATGCACTCAACACTTTTATGTACGACAGCGAAGACACCGGAGCGCTCATTTTTATCGGCGATGAACTTCCGTTATAGCTTATGGCGAATGCCGGCTTTACCAAAGGATAATTTTCTGCCTCGTCAAAATATTTACCCGGAATGGCGCGGTAGTTTGTGTGGTACATCCAAACACCAAAAATGTTGTAGGCTTCAAGAAAAGAAGATTGTTTCTCGATTAAACTTCGATTCACCGCTTCAAGAGCGCGATAGGATTTTAGAAGCTGCCACTGCCGCGGAAAGAGGGAATAACCGTAAAGGTCTTTCAGATAAATATTCCAAACCGCGAGATTGTATCCGGTATTTAAGCTGAAGGCTTTATCGGTAAAATTCACGTACCCGCCGGAACTCATATAGGAGTAGTAATCATTGATCGTAGTGAAGACGAAATCTTCCATCGAAGTGGATGTCATTTCATAAAAGAAAAGATCAAGAACTTCGGAATTGGCTTCACGTAGTATGTAATTTCCAAGTTGAATTGCATGATTCAATTCGTGTGCGGCTGTTACGCGGGCTGCACTTATGCCGGTTGTCGGATAACCGGAAAAAGTATTGTCCATCTCAATGTATGAATAGTAAGTTCCGGTACCGGGAGTAATTTCATTTTCTGTGTTTGTATTTCCGTATATCCCTCTTCCCATAGGATGAATATAAACGTCGTATTTGTCATCGCCGCCGTCTCCCTGATCTCTCAGTGGTGGCGGAAATCCAATCGTGGTTACTTCGTAATCGTAAGCGGAATCGAACGCGAGAGCAACCTGCTGAACATCGTAGGCCGGTTTGTCTGTTTTGATGTTGTAATGAATTCTAAAAAATCCCGAAGGAGAAACGATGCTTGTATCTAAAGCGGGGCGGATAAAAAACGTTTTCAATATTTTCTGTTGCTGCGGAGAGAATGATTTTATTCCAAGCCGTACGCTGTTTTCTACACCAAACCCGCACTTGTCGGGAGTGTCCGTTTCAATACGCGGTACACCGGGAATTGCCGGAAGTTTTTGGTGAAGCATGAGATACTTTGTGAATAAGGTATCCTGTTTAGTTTGTCCAAACGTGAGCACTCCAATGAGGAAAAAGTAAATTATTCGCTTCATAACTTTTTCAAACTCACACAATTTTCCGCGGTGTTGGTGTAAAGCGCGTACCATTGATTCGCATTAAACTTGTTAATGGTGAACATGCCGGCATTTTTTAAATCACTCATTTTCTTCAAAACAAAAATGAGTGGTTTTCTATTAAGTTCGGCGGAAAACAAGTCGGAGTTTACTCTTGAATAAAAGACAAATTTTTTCGATTGATCGGCAGAAGTTCTTCCAAAATAATTGTCACCGGGTTCGGTTGCCAAGAGAGTTTTCACTACTCCCGGCTGGTGTAAAATTTTATGAAAATTTTTATTCGCTAATAAGAGGAAACTTGTTTTGTAACTCGTTAACGCGGTAACCACAAAATCTTCTTTTATTCCGTAAATGTCGGTTAGATAATTTCTGTAATCAAAGAGTGAATCATAAGCGACGGAGTGAATTGTTTTACGCACAATCGGGTTGGTGAACGAAGCGAATGTAAGATCCGCTTCACCTTTTTCTTTTGTCCAAAAATAAATATCGCCATCGGAATTGATCTTCGCGTCAAGCAGTTTTCCCGTTTTCAGTGAAGCGTTCGCTGCCGTATAACGAATATCTTTATAGGTATATGCCGAGTAGAAAAGTTGGTCGTCTTTGTTAAAGATTACAACAATTTTACCCCTGCCGCCGCCCGGATTTTTCATAAAGCGGCAGTCTTTAATTCCACCATCGACGTAAATAAATTTTTTTTTCACCGTGAAGGTGGCAAAGTCAAGAAGCAAATATTCAATTACTTTGCCATCGGCAGAATAAAAACAAAATTCTTTTTGTGTTTTTTCGAGATCATTGATGAGAAGTGAGGAATATTGTCCGCTTATCTTTTGTGAGTAAAGTGTCGAGGGGATTCCGTCCTTACCGCGCAAGACGAAGGTGCAAATTCCTTTCTCAACATTGTAGAGACACAAATCACTGATGCCGTCATTCATAAAATCAAAAACGGAAAGTTGAGTTGGCATATTGCCAAAGACAAGATCTGACGCATCACCAAACGCCGTCAAGTTCGTGACAAAGTAAATTGTGCCTTGCGGAGATTTATTCTCTGCTGAAGTTTTTCCTTGAAGTGCGGCGAATCCATACACAAACTTGCTGTAAAATGGAGCGAGATCAACCAGTCCTTCTTTTTGCAGATAAGGGATTTCGGGATAAAATCCACCGTTACTTTTTTGAAAGAGCACTGAAATTTGACCGGAAGCAATATTCAGGTAAGCGAGATCAAATTTACCGTCATGGTTAAAATCTCCCCAAATAAATTTGTCCGGTTTTAAATTCGGTTGAATTATTTCTGTCCGTTCGTACCCGGCAACGGAGTCGCCGAAAATGATCTCAATTGTTTTGCCGCAGATAAAAAGCAAGTCAGGATAATAATCGGAATTAAAATCAAATGCCTGCAGCGAAGAAATGGGATGGGGAAGGGTGACGCTTCTGGTTAAGCGAAATGATCCGCGACTGTTGTTGTAGTAAAAATCAAGCGCATTATTGGTAAGATTGAATGCGGCAATGTCGGGGTATGAATCATTGTTAAAATCTATCGCTGCTGATTGCGAATACGGAATTCCTTTCGCAATCTTTTTTTCTTCAATTCGTCCGTGATTGTTTTTGAGCAACGAGATGCCGTCAAACGCTACACCGGATACCACTAATTCATTCTTTCCGTCGTCGTTCAAGTCAACCGGAGTTATCGACTCGGGAAAGGAAGAAAAAGCAATCTGACTTTCTACTGAAATAGTACCGTACGAAGAAATGTTAAGCCAACCGGCTTTTTTCTGCTTACGCGAAACGAAAGCATACTTTGGAGTTTTTTCATACGCTTCGATGTACGTTGCAAAGTTGCTTATTCCCGATGAGAACGATGAAGACAAACTTTGAACGAAATTATCCATCCCTTTTCCGGTAATTTCCGAATAACCGTTTTTGTCGCCTCCAGCCAGGAGAATATCTGAATAAGTGTCTTGGTTAAAATTTAGGGAGAAAATTTGTTTGTAATTTCCTTTGATGGAGAAAGACGAGTACTTACAAAATCCGTTAATGGGAATTTGCGCGGTTCCGCTTTGATAAACCATGAACCAGATAAGAGACCCGTTAATGATTTTTCTTTTCAGCAAGACGGGTATCACGTCGTTGAAGAGCCTCATCAAATCTTCTTTTTTCATCGTTGGTTTCGGGAACTACTTTTTCGGACTCAATAGGTTTGGCGTTATCATCCACACTTACAAAAGTAAGGTAGGCTGAATTGGTATGAATCTTTTTTCCTTCTTTAAATGATTCGGCATAGACTTTTACACCAACCTCAAGTGAAGTTTTAAAGACACGGTTTACCGAAGCCAAAAGCGTTACGGCCTGTCCTAATTTTATTGGATGATGGAAATCGATTCGGTCAACAGATGCAGTAACGCAGACATGCTGCGAGTGTTTAGCGGCAGACATTGCCGCGCAGATGTCAATCCAGTGCATTAATTGTCCGCCCAACAAATTACCCAATTGATTAGTATGTTGAGGAAGAACAAGTTCAGTCATCGTCATTGAAGAATCGCTGACCTTTTTTGAATTCATTTTACCGCCGTATCCTGTGCCGATTTCTCAAGCGAAGTTTTTAATTCTTCAACTTTGAGATAATTTTCATCTTGCGGGTATTTTGCAAGAAAGTTGTCAATCTCTTTTAACGCTCGCTCGGTTCTCTTCATGCTTACAAGTAGATTTATCTTATGGAATGAAGCTTTCGATGCGTATTGAGTATCGTGGTAGATTGATTCAACATTGTCAAAATAATCAACCGCGGCATTGTTGTATTCCATTTTCTCATAGATAATTGCGGCTTGAAAAGCTTTATGGGCAAGTTTATCGTTCAACTCTTGAATTTTCTTTTCAGCTTCCGGTACTTTGGCGTCGGTCGGGAAAAAATCGATGAACGCCTGGTATTCTTCCACACCCTTTTTTGTATATCGTTGATCCAATGGATAAGGCGGAGATAGTTTGTAATAACATTCTGCTAAAGCAAATTGTGCTTGCGATACAAAAGAGCTTGCGGGCATATTTCTGATCAATCTGCTGAATTCGGACGCAGCAAGAATATATTCAGTCCGTGCGAAACGGCTTTTTGCCAAATAAAATTGGGCATCATCAACAACTTCGCTGCCGGGAAATTGCAAAATAATCGCGTCAAATTCTTGAATCGCTTTGTCGTATTCTTCGTCGTTGAAAAGATCCATTGCGTATTTAAGGTGCTCTTCCGCCGTCATATTTGCGGTATCAAGGGTAGAAGCGCAGCCGGATAAAAAGACAAATAATAGGATAGGGAAGAAGAAAAGTATTTTAGTCATAGTCTCTTATTTTATAATAATTTAAGTACAATAATAAGGAAAGCGGGAGCGCCAACCAAGATAAAAAATGTTACTTACTCCTCGCCGTAAAAAAGATATAAACCGCCGCTGCCGCTGTTCCGAGCGCGATTACCGGCTCAACAAGACTTGCGAAAAACGGTTCCTGCGGAATTTTCCCTTCCGTGAAGGGATAGGATGAATTTTCAACCGATTGCAAACTTTCGTACGGAATTTTTTCAACAAGAGAATAAGCAAATTGTTTAACACCGGTAGTTCCCTTTGGAATGAGATAATTTCCATGCAATGATACCATTCTTTGTACAGTAAACGAACCGAATAAACTTCCCCGTTCTACTTCGCTGTATGTTACCGAGGCATCGGTAATTGTAATGCGCAGTAATTGCTCCTTGTTTTTCGTTGAGGCTCCGGATTGATTAAGTTTTCCGATGATTGAGTTTTCAAACACTCGATATTCAGTTCCCCCAACAAATTCAATCGCGGAGGGGATATCGTTTTTAAAATCTTCTCTAATTCCTGAAGAAACAGAATCAGCCAGCTGAAAAAAAAGATCAAGATTTGACCGTGTTTGGGGAAAAACCGTAACTGATAAGCAAAGAAAACAGAAAATGCTTCTTGCGGCGAACGATTTCATTTGGCAAGCGAAGTTCATTAAAACCGTTTAGCAATTTCTTTTAATCGTGCAACACGTTCTTCAAGCGAAGGATGAGTTGAAAACAATTTCATCATTCCGCCGCCGCGCAAGGGATTTACAATGAACATATGCGCTGTTGCCGGTTGCGCGTTTTGAATGGGACGCACTTCATTTTGTTTTGAAAGTTTTTCCAACGCCGAAGCCAACGCTAACGGCACACCGGAAATTTCCGATCCCCCTTCATCGGCAGAGAATTCCCGCGAGCGCGAAATCGCAAGTTGTAACAATGTTGCGGCAATTGGGGCAACAAGAACAAGAAAGAGAGATGCAAGTCCGTTATCGTCGTCTCTATCGTTTCCGCGTCCGAACATCATTGCCCAGCTTGCCATGTTGGCGACAAAAGTAATGGTACCAACAAAAGTTGCGGCAACGGTTCCAATTAAAATATCGCGGTGTTTCACATGCGCAAGTTCATGCCCGAGAACGCCAGCCAATTCTTCCGTATTTAACATTTGTAAAATTCCCGTAGTAACGGCAACTGCCGCATGCTGCGGATCTCTTCCCGTAGCAAAGGCGTTTGGAGTGGGATTCTCAATAACGTAAACACGCGGCATCGGCAAACTTGCTCTTTGCGAAAGTTCTTCTACAAGTCCGTACAATTTTGGTGCACTCTGGGTATCAACTTCCTTTGCACGATACATTGCGAGAACAACTTTGTCCGAAAACCAGTACGAACCGAAGTTCATCAATAGTGCAAAAACGAAGGCGATGGTCATTCCGGATTTTCCGCCGAGTAAATTGCCGACGAATATAAAGAGCACCATCATAAGTGTCATCAAAAAAACGGTTTTAAGTGTATTCATGGTATTTCCAACTTTTATAATAGGACGCGAGAAAATCTTAATAGTTTCGCGGTAAAATTAGAATTTATGGCAATTGAAAAAAAGTCAATTTGCACTCTATTCTTCAAATATGATCTTTAAAGCAACTTTATACTTTTAGTTCGGCAAACTTCCAAAAATTACTTCTATCCACTTTATGCACGACGGCATTATATGTTTCGGAAAAAACCTTGGGAATTTTAAGCTTTTGCTTCTCTGAATACTTGAATTCATATCCGATAAGTTCTCCTCCGATTTCTTCGAGATAATCAATCTCTTTTTGATCGTAAGTTCTCCAAAAATAAGAGTTGACTCTTCTGTTTACATATTCGTTTGATTTTAACCGTTCGGAGACGCAGAAATTTTCCCATAACGCACCGATATCACTTCTCATAGAAATCGGATTGAAATTATTTATCAAAGCATTTCTGATGCCACAATCATAAAAGTAGATTTTAACCGCTTTGACGAGTTCTTTCCGAATATTTCGGCTAAAGGAGTTAAGCCTGAATATCACATGGCCCTGTTCCAGCAAGTCAATATATTTTTGAACAGTTATGCTGTTTACTCCTAGTCTTCCTGCAAGTTCGTTGTATGTTACCTCGTTTCCTAATTGCAGCGCAAGTGAAACGACAAGATTCTTTAGTAAATTTGATTTTTTTATTCCTTCAAATTTCAGTAAATCTTTAAAGAGATAGCTGGAAGTTAGCTCATGAAGATTGTGTGTGGCAGTTTCCTCATCGGATAAAAACACTTCAGGATAAGACCCAAAACGGAGTAAATTATCGAGCTTCGCATCAACTTGAAACCAATCGTTATTTGCTTTTATTTCAAGTGATGAAAGAGGATAGAGCGAATGGTGAATAACTCTTCCTGTCATGGATTCCGCAGTTTTATTTGCGAGATCAAAACTTGAAGAGCCGGTTGCAATTATTTGAACATCTTTTATAGTGTCGGTGATTAATTTTAATATTTTCCCGATGTTGTGGATGTTTTGAGCTTCGTCAAGCACAATAACTTTATAATTGCCAAGATACGCTTTTAATTTTTCCGGTTCGGCTTCACTCAGACTTTGCTCTACAGAAAAAATCTCACAATTTAAATACCGTCCCTTTTCACCAAAATTCTGTAGCAAATTTTTAACGAGAGTAGTTTTTCCAACTTGTCTGGCACCATTAAGAATTATTGTTTTCCCTTTAAAAAGGTCGGTAATTAAAAGATTTTTTGCTAATCTGTCTATCATAATATAAAATTTACCGGAAAATTTTTGATTACGGTAACCAATTTAACAATTTTTATGAAAATCTACGTTCCGTTTCACGGTTGTGCAATAAATCAGGAAAAAGAGTGAAATTACAAAACCGCCTTTAACGACTCATAATTTGCAACAATTGTTTTATCTAAATCTTCTTTACTATGTGCCGCGGAAACAAACAACGCTTCGTACTGTGCCGGCGGGAGATAAATTCCACGGTTAAGCATTTCGTGAAAATATTTTCCGTATAAAGCCGCGTTAGATTTTACGGCGGAGTTGTAGTCCGTTACTTTTTCTTCGGTAAAGAAGAGCGTCATCATTGAGCCGATACGGTTTATCTGAAAATTCTTTCCGAGCTTTTCAATATTTTCTTTCCAGCCGTTTTCAAGGTAAGCCGATTTTTCTTCAAGCGTTTTATAAACTTCCGGATGATTTTTAATTTCGGAGAGCGCCGCAAAACCCGCGCTCATTGCCAATGGATTTCCGCTTAATGTTCCCGCTTGATAAACGGGACCTGCGGGAGAAACCATTTCCATTATTTCTTTTTTGCCGCCGTATGCGCCAACCGGCAATCCGCCGCCGATAATTTTTCCGAAGGTTGATAAATCGGGAGTAATACCGAGTACTTCCTGCGCGCCTCCTTGCGCTAAACGGAATCCCGTCATCACTTCGTCAAAGATTAACACAATTTTTTGTTCATCGCAAAGCGCGCGTAATTCTTTAATAAATTCTTTTGTAGATGGAACGGTTCCCATATTGCCGACAACCGCTTCAATGATAACCGCGGCTATTTCCCCTTTATTGGCACGCACTAAATTTTTTACCGATGCAATATTATTGAAATCTGCAATAAGCGTATCGGCTGCATTTCCTTTTGTAACGCCGGGAGAGGTCGGCACACCAAATGTAAGCGCGCCGGAACCGGCTTTGATTAAGAAGAAATCACCGTGACCGTGGTAGCATCCTTCAAACTTTATAAATTTTTCTTTACCGGTGTAACCGCGGGCAGCGCGTATTGCGCTCATGGTTGCTTCGGTTCCGCTGTTTACCATGCGCACAACTTCAACCGAAGGAATAAGATGAGAAATCAGTTTTGCCATATCTACTTCAAGTTTTGTCGGCGCACCAAACGAAACACCGTTGTCAATCGCTTTAAGCAGTGCCTCTTTTACAAACGGAGGATTATGCCCGAACAAATGAGGTCCCCAGCTGCCGATGTAATCGAGATATTCGTTCCCGTCAACGTCATAAAGTTTTGAACCTTCTCCGCGCTGCATGAAGATAGGGTTACCGCCGACGGATTTAAATGCGCGTACGGGAGAATTTACTCCGCCGGGAATGTATTGTTTAGCTTCGTTAAAAAGTTTTTCGCTTGTTGAGATATTCATGTGTTTTCCAATATTTTTTCTATGTTGTAAAATTACGGAAACCGGAGGGAAGATTTTGGGGAAAAAAGGAAGAAATAAATTAGTAGAGATGCTGTGGTTGTTATTTCTGCGTGTTTCAGCATCACTACTAATTTTAATATATCATGGGTTGAACTCGTAAGTTATTGGGTAACCTATGAAATATCCACCGATGCCTCCCAACAATAGGCCTGCAAATGCACCTCCACCGCAATTTGCCAAGCTTTGTTCGAATTCTGAACTTGGATGTTGATCAGACTTAATACTTGAATCTGAATGAACTGGTGTTGTTTTCCCAAGAAAATAACCTAAAAGGCCGCCAATTAAGAAGCCAGCAGGCATTCCTGTTAAAGTTCCAAGCAATTTGTTTTTATATCGAACTTTTTTAACGTCTTGAATGAGAGAAATGAAGTCTTTTTGATTTACCCTATTTATTTTTTCAAAATAAACTGAATCATTTAATGTTCTGAGATCTTTACCTTCCAAGATATTATTGTTCTTTAAGACTATAGTAGCAACATCGCTGGGCTCGTTGTAACTAACATCAGCTAAATCACTTTTTGCAAATCTTACAGGGGCTTTTATAAAAAGTGGGGAGATCGAAAACAAAGAATCATTTTCGATCAATACACTTTTCCTAACTGCAATAGTTGAATCATTTGTTAAAACGATAAACGCTTCTTTGTCGGCAAAATCTGCATTCACTTTCTGATAAAATTGCTGTTTTGAGGGGAAGTCACTAATATTAAAAGAAGTAACACAACCAGGAAACAAAATAATGAAAAGTAGTATTGTTATATCTTTAGTTTTCATATCTACTCTCCTTTATTGAGCCAAATACGGGAGATAAACATCATCCCCTAATTTGTAAATTTGCTTTATATACCAAGAACCTAGCCCTACACCCCATTGACAATCAAGGTAGCATGGTTGGTAATCACAACCCCAGACAATGGCGTAATAACAAGGCGTTAACCCAAGCTTCACTACAAAAATTTTAGCCACTCAATTCACTGCCAGTTCCACTTGTCCACAACCAAAGTTCGTTAATGTTGCCTCCATACTCACTACCCAATAAATCATTCAATTATTTGAAACAACATTATAATACATCATATTAAGTTCTTTTAGCTATGTTCAATTTCTTAGAGACACTTAGTTTATTACGTAGGTAATCTTATTGTCAACAAAATAACCAAAGATTCCTCCCACTATAAACCCAAATGCAGCTCCTAGTGGAAATTTCATAAAGTCTTGTGATTCCCAATGAGCAGTACTATATGATTTAACTAAACTTAAGCCAATAATTCCTCCCACTAGAGCACCCCCAACCGACCAAGTTCGGAATCCACTCCATGCGTCATAGAAACCAATTTGTCTAATGTTGGTTAACTCTGAAAGCAGTTTTTGATTTAAAAGCGTTTTAACCTCAAAAAAACTAACTGAATCTTTAGCGATGCGTACTTCTGTTGCAGTTATTGTCTTCCCGCTTTTATATTCTATAAAGGCAGATGTGGCATTTCTACTATCAAATTGCAGGGCAGCAAGATCAGACAACGCATGGAACCGATACTCCCTAACTATTGCAGGAGTAATTGAAAAAAGTGTGTCGTTTTTAATTTCTACACCGGAAGGAACGATTAATGAACTGTCGTTTCTAAATAACACAACGGTTTCTTTGTTCAGGCAATTTTTGTTAATTTCATCATAAAAGTTTTTTTTGGACAAATAATTATTAATATTATGCGTTGATGAGCAGCCGGTAAAAGTAATAAATAAGATAGTAAAAAAAGAGATTAGATATTTCATATGTTCTCCTCCCTTCATTATGCTGAATGTGAATACGGTAAATAAACATCATTACCTAATTTGTAAATTTGTTTTATGTACCATGGGCCAAGCCCTACACCCCATTGGCAATTGGGGTAGCATGGTTGCGAATCACAACCCCAAACAATGGCGTAATAACCATAGGCGCGTAAAAGCCAATCTTGCTGCCACGCTTGTTCACAGAAATTTTGTACTCTGTTCTCGTCACCAGTCCCACTTGCCCAAAGCCAGATTTCATTTAACCCCATCTCGTTAGCATGTCCCAACACATTATACCAATTATCAGCAGGTGCATCAATATAAGGACAAGCGACATGTGTTTTCCCGTCACCACTATTGGCTGACACTGAAAGCCAATTGGAGGTATTCTTGGCATAAGTATATACCGATTGAAACGTGTGCCAATAGTCATCAACTCTTCCAAAGCAATTTCCATGATACTCGTCGCACATAATAAAAATATTATTTCTGGAAAAGATTGCGTCAGCATATAATGTTCCAATAAAGGTATTTCCATTCTGAGGGATATAAGGCATGTAATAACTACTTAGCATTAATTTTTTAGGAGCAATAGCATCGGCCATATTGTCAATTGTTGTAATATTCCAAATATCAGCATGGTTTTCGAAAGCTTCATCTATATGATAGGCGCCAACATCAGGAATTTGCTGCTGAGGATTAGCTATTCCAAACATCATATTGTCATAACTAAAGCCGGCAGCGTACGCAAGGTCTATTTCTGGACCACTTCCCACAAAAATCTTACTAAATCCGTATTTTGATAATGCGTTACTGTAGGTAACTACATCTTGACTCAATGCAATGCCTAAGTACTTTCCTGCCGTTGGTTTATAACTGTTACCCCATGCATAACCGTATGAATCGTGTGTTCCGCACAACTCACGCATCGGGCTTATTATAGTGTCGGAGATAGTTGGTATATCGTGTGTGGCAAGATATTCATCTATAAGTGCAATTTGCTCTTTTGTAAATTCTTTCTTCAACTTAAACTTGATTTTGCTTTTTTTGAGATCTACCAAAGTGTCGCCGTCTTTCACTTTGTTCATTGAAACGTTTGTTAGAGGAGAGGGTTGTGTTTGTTTATCGGGGGGGGGGTGAGTGTCGGTTCGGTAACTCCGCAGCCGGTTAATACTATAAGCTGCCAAACCATTGACAAAAGAACCGTAGAACGAATGAGAACTTTCATGACGTACTCCTTATGTTGTTTATGAAAATACTATTTCTTTACAAAAACTTTTATCAAACGAAAGAGAACAGAAACGTAAGAAGGGTTTATGAAGTTAATTTTACCAACCGCTTCTAAAGAAAATTATTTTTACAATTGTAACTAACTGGTTTTTTATGTAAAAAGCAAGAAATGAAGTACGATGATTAGGGATTTATTTCATCCCTTCTTCCAAATCAATCTTCTTTACATTCGCTATTGATTTACCTAAAAACAGTTCGGCGACATGCTTAAAGGTTGTGGGGATATCGCTCACATAAAAATCATGGTACCCGAGCGCGTGAGAGTTGGTTTCAAGTCCGATGCGGTTAATTTCGCTTCGCACAACTTCGGCAGAAGCAACACCGGAATCAATTAACATTACATCGCTGCCGATAACTTCTTGAATCACTTTTGAAAGAATGGGATAATGCGTGCAGCCGAGAACGAGCGTATCAATCTTCAAGTCGCGAAGTTCTTGCAGATATTCTTCTGCAACCGCTTTTGTTGCCGCGTGGTCAGTCCAGCCTTCTTCGGCAAGCGGGACAAAGAGCGGACACGCCTGCTCAAACACTTCAACATCCGGATCATGTTTTTTTAATTCGTTCAGGTAAGCGTGATTTGATATGGTTGCGCGCGTGCCGATAACACCTATTCTTTTTTTCTTCGATTGTTTTAACGCAAGCTGCGAGCCGGGCGTTATCATTCCGATAATCGGAACAGTATATTTTTGCTTTAATACATCAAGCGCAATTGCCGAAACAGTATTGCACGCGACAACAATCGCTTTCACATTCCGTTCGATGAGGAACTGCGCGTCTTGAAGCGCATACTCGATAACGGTATTATTTGATTTGGAACCATACGGAACGCGGGCTGTGTCGCCAAAATAAACAATGCTTTCGTTCGGCAGGGTGGCAGCAATTTGACGAACAACGGTTAACCCGCCGATACCGGAATCAAACACCCCGATCGGTTTTGCTTTTTCCATGAAGTTCAAAATTTATTCCTTATAAGATTTGATTGATCGCTTCTGTTAACTCAGATTCGATAAATGCGTAATAATTTTTCGAAACTTTTTTCTGTTCGCTGTCAAGCACATAAAAAGCATCGATAATGTCATCTCCGCGTGTTCCGATTTTAGCGAAGTAAATGCTTAACCCAAGCTCGTTCAGTTTATTGGTAACAAGGTAGAGAAAGCCGAGCCGGTCGGGAGAAAAAACATCAATGATGGTAAATTTTTCTTGCTCTTCAAATTTGATTTTGACTTTGCCGGGACGCTTGAAAAACTTGTTCTCTATGCGCCACCATTTTGTTTTCATCTTTTTCATTTCTGTGCTGAGTTCTTTTAAACCGGAAAGAACGGTGGTAAAGTCTTCTTCAATTTTTGCGTAGCGGGAAGCATCAACTTTTTCATGGGAGCGAAAATCTGTTACGTTGAAATTATCGATAATAATACCGTCTTTGCGTGTAAAGATTTTCGCATCGTGAATGTTCAAATCATTTATGGAAAGAACACCGCACAATTTTGAAAGAAGCGCGGGAGAGTCTTTTGAGATAACGGTTACATTCGTAAAGCTTTCCAATTCTTTGAACGAAACCGAGACTTGTGTTCCCGATAAAATTTCCTCGATGTGAAAAGCAATTTCCTCATCGGAGAAAAGTGAAGCGTAACTTGTATCGTTAATGGAATCGATGTGATCTTTTACATGGTCTTCGGAAATAGCGTCCGAATATTTTGAAATTTCTTCCGGTTGAACAAGCGTGGAAGCGAAGAGCAATTCCTCACCGGTAATTTGATCTTCAATCATTGCTTTTGCTTTGCGGAACAACTCATTCAGCATTTCATATTTCCAAGAAGTCCACAATGCGGGATTTACCGCCGAGAGGTCTGCGTATGTTAAGAGGTACAAAAGTTCCAGCAGTTCAACGGTGGGGAACACCGCAACAAAGCTATCCAGTGTTTCCGCGTCATTTAAATTTCGCCGGAAAGCAATTTGCTCCATCTGTAAATGGTAACGGACAAGGAACGCGACTTTTTCAATTTCGTCATCGCTATAACCGAGCCGCTGCATAATTGAAGCAGCCATTTCAGCGCCGATAATTTCATGTCCGCTTACGTTTATTGGTTTTGCTATATCGTGAAAAAGCAAACCGAGAACCAAGATTTCTTTGTGCTTTAGGTTGTTATAAATATTGCCGAGTTCGGTTGTATCCTCATCAAGTTTTTCAACGTTTTGAATCGTCATCAAGGTATGTTCATCTGCGGTGTAACAATGATACACGCCGTGCTGCATGTAGCCGTTTAAGTCGTGGAGCTCCGGAAGAAAAGCATCGAGCACACCAAGTTCATTCATTACGGAAAGTGTTCTTCCGATGTTTTTCGGCATGCGCAAAATTTCTCTGAAGAACGTTGATGATTCCGCGTCCCCTTGAACGGTATGCTGGTCAAGGCTATCGATAATCTGCATGCGGAAATTTTCATCGAAGTTGGCGTTGTGAATTCCCCGGTAATAAAATCCGCGGAAGATTTCGGAGATAGTTAAAAACCTTTTCGCGGGAAAGTAGATAGTATCGCCTTTTAATTTGAAGTCATCGTCCAGATCAATGGAAAGAATATCGGGAACCGATTTCGAAAATTTCACCCTCATCTTTTTTGTAAATGAACGGTTGAAGCGATAGATGACATTCGACGAATCGAAGTACTCCTTCATCAATTTCTTGTAACCGTCTTCGCCGTAACCGAGTAAATTCGCTATCGCAATTTGATCGGCAAATTCAAGCCGGTCATTTTTTTGTTTATGCAGAAAGTGAAGAAGATTTCTGACTTGCAGAATGAATTTAAATCCGTTTAAAAGGCGCAGACATTCTTTCGGCGTGGTATAATTGTGTGTTGAAAGCAGCGCGATGAATGATTCGGTTTGTGGCTGCTCCGATTGCTTGTTCAAAATTTCATTGTTGAGAAGGATGTAAATCCACTCAATCATTTGAATGTCACGCTGTCCGCCGCAAGAAAGTTTTACATTCGGTTCTATCACTTTAGGCGAATTGCCGTATTTTTCATAGCGGTTGTCACGGTCGGCAAGAAACTCTTTAAAAATTTGTTTCTTCACATTCTCGGTAATCGTTTTGAAGAGAAGGTCATTCCACTCATTAAAAAGGTTAAGCGAACCGAAGAGATAGCGTGTTTCAAAAAACTGAGTGAAGGTATGAAGGTCTTCTTTGAGAAACCGTTTAATGTCTTTCAACTCGCGAATGGTGTGTGAAACTTCAAGTCCGAAATCCCAGCACTTGGTAACCATCTCTTTTATTCCCGCTTCGGATTCCTTCATGGAATGAACGATGAACATAATATCGATATCAGAGTAGGGAGAAAGTTCCCGGCGGCTGAAACTACCGGCGGAAGCAAGCGCAAAAGGATACTGATATCCCGCGGAAAGGTCTCTGAGCAGATTTTCAACAAGAACGCTGTACTCAAAAGAAAAGTTGAGCGAATCGTGAAGAATATTTTGAACGGTAAAAAGTTTTTCTTTTTTAGCGAAAAAATCGCCGCGTATCTCTTCAATGGATTTCATAGGCGGTGTTACGGATGATAAGTGGGAGATTGATAAACCGCTTCAATAACGGATGAAATGCCGCCGCGCATGTTGAAGTCGCTGATGATTTTCATATACCGCGGCTGCAAAAGTTCAACAAGATCGTTTAGAATTTTGTTGGTGACCGCTTCGAAATAAATGCCGTCGTTGCGGAATGACTGCAGATAAAATTTGTAGCTTTTCAATTCCACACACAACTTGTCGGCAATGTACTCAAGCGTAATTTTACCGAAATCGGGCTGACCCGTAACAGGGCAAACGGAAGTGAATTCGTGCGCCGTGTGCATTATTTTATAATTTCTTTCCGGGTTTGGATTCGGAAAGAGGACTAATATCTCTTGTTTGGTGTTCATCAACTACCTTGTTTCTTATTTAATACTTTGGTCTAACTTTATAACGTATCGGGTCTTCAATTCCGGCTTGCTGAAATCCGCGTAACCGGAAAGCGCAGCTATCGCAAACTCCGCATGCTTCGTCTTCGCTTTTGTAACACGACCATGTTAAGTGCAGCGGGGCGTTCAGTTCAAATCCTTTTTTCACAATTTCAGCTTTTGACATACTAATAATCGGCGTAAGAATTTTAATTTTTGTTTCCGGTTTTGTTCCTTCGTCAATCATTTTTTCAAACGCGGAATAAAACTGCGGCCGGCAGTCGGGATATCCGCTTGCGTCTTCATACACCGCGCCGATGCCGATTGCTTCAGCGTTCAACACTTCCGCCCAGCTTGTGCATGCGGCAAGAATATTGGCGTTGCGAAAAGGCACATACGAATTTGGCACCGACTTATTTTCCAGGTCAGCTTGCTCAACCGTCACTGCAAAATCTGTTAACGATGAACCGCCGATATTGTGGAAATGAGAAAAATCAATTATCAACCGGTGGTTAACATTATAATAGTCCGCGATATTTTTAAACGCAAGTAGTTCGCGTGTTTCCGTTCGTTGCCCATAATTAAAATGAGCAAAAGCAAGTTCATATTTTTCTTGCAGAATTGCAGCGGTAACACAACTATCCATTCCGCCGCTTACGGCAAGGACTGCCAAGGGTTTCTTCATTTGGTTCTTTAAAATAAAACCGCAGTTCGCGGCTTGGGATTAAATCAAAACTTTGATTGCAAAATAAGGAAAATTCATCTTGTTGGAAATAAGCCGCTGATTTTCCCCTCCATTTTACTTGGTTTTCTTGCGCGCGGAGGATTTCGATTAATAAAAAAGCAGCTAAAACCGGAAGAGAATTTAGCTGCTTTGAATAAGTTTTAAAGAGAACCTATTTTGATTGTTTCAAAAACCAGTCGTACAGTTCCTGATTATTGTAGGTTTCCGTCCAGGCGTCGTGCCCTGCCTCCGGATAAATAGTAAGGTTAGCGTCATTGCCGCAGTTATGCAGCGCATCCACCATTTGCTGGGATGAGGCAACGGGAACCACAGGATCTTTTGCACCGTGAAAAGCCCAAACGGGAAGTTTTCCGATTTTACAGATGGTTAACGGATTACCGCCGCCGCACACAGGCGCAATTGCCGCAAACCGTTCTGGGGCATTTTCCGCAAGCGACCAGGTGCCGAAACCTCCCATCGAAAGTCCGGTTACATAAATTCTTTTTGTATCGACTTTATAATGCTCAACTAAATCATCGAGCAAAGCGTACAACTCTTCTAGCGACCACCACTGATTCTCGGGACACTGGGGAGAAACAACGATGAAGGGGAACTCTTTTCCTTGGTCGATAAGTTTTGGAGGGCCATGTTTTTTAACAAGGTTGAGATCGTGACCTCTTTCACCGGAGCCATGCAAGAAAAGCATGAGAGGAAATTTTTTCTCCGCCGTGTTGTAATCTTTAGGAAGATAAAGGAGATAGTCCATTTCAACTTTCTTCATAATTTCTTTCGAAAGTTTTTTGGGCTGTTGTCCGGTAGTTTCTTGTTTCATCATGCTGGTTGAAGCGCAACCGACAAGAAAAAGTATCGAAGTAAATTCGGTAATCCATAAAAGAAGATTTCTTTTCATAAAGAATCCTTTCGTTAGTAATATTTCCCGCCATCGTGTTTAAGAAAATTGTTACTGCCACATACGTTTGAATAAATAATAAATTTGTCGCGGAATCCATTCGTCAAGTCCGTCGCCGTCTTGATCAGGAGTAAGACGGATCAACCCCCACCATTCTTCGTTTGAATAACCGTCTGGGTGCGCGCCTGTTTGATAACCACCGTAATCATGTTTGGAAGCATCGCCCGCTTTCCACCATTCGTCGGTGAATTCAAAAACGGTAGCGCCGACAACATAATCGCCCGCGCTTCTTATCTGCGACCAGTTCATGCTATCAATTACAGCCTGCGTGGTTTCATATTCCTGTTTAGTCCGGTTGTCAAGCGCGTCAATACCGTACTCGGTAATAACTAACGGTTTTGCCGAAAGCGATTTGAATGTTTCCAACTTTGGTGTCAAATTCAATTCATATATGTTGGTTGCCCAAAGGTCTACATAAGGCAGAGAGGCGTCGTCGGCATTAAGAGAAGCTGAACCGATATTATAAATACTTCCGTTATTAATACAGACGGGGTGATATTTATCTCCTTCAATCTTATAAGCGATTTCAGCAAGTTCTTCGCAAAGGGAATACCATGCGGGGGTGTTACCGTTTTGATAATTCTGTTCGTTCCCGAGATTCCACATTAAGATGCCCGGAAAATTTTTTAAATCGACAACAGTTTTAGCGAAATCATCTTTTATTTTTTGTCTTTCGTATTCGGAGGAGAGATCTAATGAAGTCCCCACCCAGTAGCCAGCAATAACGCGGATGCCTTGATCAGCCATTTTTGTCAGCATCGTTTTATCCGGTGTACTGTAGGTGCGTACGGTATTGGCATTCATGAATTTAACCACATACACGCCTCTATCCTGCAGCGCCGACGTGATCGGTTTGTTATTAATCGGCATAATTGAATACGCCGCTCCTTTCACCAAAAAAGGTTCGTAAACACCGTCACCGTCAAAATCAACTTCAAGTTTCGTGTTATTAATTCTTACCGGACCTTTACTCAGCGGTTTTATTGCCGGCAAATTGTACGTCTTTGACACGAGCACTACATTAACTATTGATGTGCCGCCGGAAGCGGAGGGGACTTGAGCGATAAATGTTTCGTAACCAAGCCGTTCGATCTTCAACGAATATTGTCCCGAAGGAAAATCTTTTAAAACAAACTGTCCTTTGTCATTTGTCAAAGCGCCATCGTAGGCGGGAACATTTACAAGGGAGACTTTAGCATTTGCGATTGCGAGTCCGGTGCTGTCTTTAACGGTGCCGGATATTGTTGTCGGATTGAGGTATTCATCAGGTTTGGGATCATTTGTGCACCCGATATACGAAGTGAACAAGAGAAGCAAAAATATTTTTTTCATTTCTATCCTTGTGCGATAGTTACTGAGTGAACAAAAAGCGGGTCCGGCGACCCGCCAATAAAATTAATCTGTTAATTCAAACTCACTTTGGAGACAATCGGTAGAGTTTGTACCTACAAAAACAGTGAACATTCCCGGTTCGGAAACAGAGTTCATGTTGATGTCATAAAATTTGAGATCGTCGTTCGTTAAGGTGAATGCAACTTTCTTCGTCTCGCCTTTTTTTAGGAAAACTTTTTGGAAACCTTTTAATTCCTTTACCGGACGGGTAACAGAACCAACAAGATCACGGATGTAAAGTTGTACCACTTCTTCGCCGTCATAATTGCCGGTGTTGCTTACTGAAACCGAAACAAGCAGCGGCTCCGATTTTTTAATCTGCTTCGCCGAAAGCGTTACATCAGCATAAGAAAATTTTGTATAACTCAACCCATATCCGAAGGGATAAAGGGGAGTGAGATCAAAATCCCAGTAGTATGAAGTGTAATTATCTTTCGGATTGTACGGGCGTCCGCTGTTTTTGTGGTTGTAATACATCGGGACTTGTCCAACGTAACGCGGAAACGTAACCGGAAGTTTTCCGCTGGGATTAATATCTCCGAACAATGCATCAGCAACCACATCGCCTTCGTGAATTCCGAGATACCATGTTTCCAAAATTGCAGCCGCATGTTGATTTAAATAATTGATCGTCAACGGTCTGCCGTTCATCAACACACCGACGATTGGTTTTCCGGTTTTTACAATTTCTTTTATAAGGTCTCTCTGTACTCCCGGGAGATCGAGCGTTGCGCGAGCGCGTGCTTCACCGCTCATATCAAGACTTTCACCTAAAACGAGAACAACGACATCGGCTTGTTTCGCCGCTGTTACAGCTTTCGAAAATCCGGATTTGTCTTCTCCTCTTACTTTACATCCTTCTTCATAAATTATTTGAGCACTCGCACCAACTTTATCTTGGAGCCCCTTTAAAACTGAAATGACTTGTGTTGAATCTCCTGCCTGGTTCCATGGGCCAAGCGGATCTTCCGTTGAGTTTGCCAGCGGGCCAATCACCGCAATTTTTTTAATTTGTTTCCTTAACGGCAAAAATTGATTTTCATTCTTCAAAAGAACAACGGCTTTTTTTGCAACATCGTACGCAGCATCTTTCATTTCTTTGCTGAAGATTGTTTTCTTTTCTCTTTCAGCGTCGCAATATTTATAAGGATCGTCAAACAATCCTAACCGGAATTTAATACGCAGAATTCTTCTTACGCTTTCGTCAAGAGTTTTTGTTGTAACTTTTCCTTCGGCGATTAATTCTCCCAGATATTTTGTGTAAGCGCTTGCTTCCATATCCATATCAACGCCGCCGTTTAAGCCAAGCTCGGCGGCTTGTTTCAAATCTTTTGCAACTCCGTGCGGAACCAGTTCACCAACCGAGTTCCAATCGCTCACTACAAAGCCGTCGAACTTCCATTCGCCGCGGAGAATATCCGTGAGCAATTGATGATTGCATGATGAGGGAACTCCGCCGATTTCGTTAAATGATGACATCAACGTTGCGGCTCCAGCTTCAACACCGGCTTTAAATGGCCGCAAATAAATTTCTCTAAATGTTCTCTCGGAAAAATCAGCGGTGTTGTAATCACGTCCCCCTTCGGCTGCGCCATATCCCGCAAAGTGTTTTAAACATGCTGCGATAGTGTTGTTTGCGGAAAGGTCATCGCCTTGATATCCTTTTACTCTTGCAACCGCCATCTTAGCGCCGAGATAGGGATCTTCACCGCTTCCTTCAACAATTCTTCCCCAGCGAGGATCGCGGGCAATATCAACCATCGGGTTGAATGTCCAATGAATTCCGGCTGCCGAAACTTCAATCGCTTGCATGCGCGCAGATTTTTGAATCAAGTCGGGTTCCCATGTGCTCGCTTCGCCAATCGGGACCGGAAAAGTTGTTTTGAATCCATGAATTACATCAAGTCCAAAGATGAGCGGGATTTTCAATCTTGATTTTTCAACCGCAATTTGCTGGAGGTTTCTCGTCATATCAGCGCCGAAGATATTGAGAAAAGATCCGATCTTTCCTTGAGCGGCCAATTCTCTTTTGCCGGTTCTCGACTCGGTTGAATGTGCCCCGGTATCCCAATCTCCGGTATATTGAACAAGCTGCCCGATTTTTTCATCTTGCGTCATTAACGCGAGAACGGAATCGACACGTTCTTCAATCGTTTTATTTTGGGCGAAAAGGTGTTGGGGTGATAGACAAAAGAGAATGGAGACAAAAAGAAGGATTGGTAGTTTAATCTTCATGGTGCGCTCAATAAATTGTTACTTAATGAAAACGATTCCCAAACGGTAAATTCATTTTGGGTTCAGTGCAAAAATCGGCACAATTTTTATGCCCTCCAAACCAAATGCTTAGAGAGCAATTTGACAATAAAAATGCGGCTGCCATTTCTTGCCGTTATTATAGTAATAAAAATTCCTTTATTGAATTAATAAAGATTTCTTTAATGAAGTACCGAAACCTTTTAGCTTCTCCTGTTGTTTAGTAAGAAGACAAAGCAGCAAAGAAACTCAAAGCCATATGAAGTACAGAATTGTTTTCCCGGTATTCGTTGCGGTAACCTTCGCGGCGATAATTTATTTCACCGTTCCGGTAAACGGTACCGATGTGAAATTTCAAAATAATTTTCCACCGGATTCTCTCACAAACCAGAAAGACGCAGCCATGGACAACGTAAATTTATCTGAAGCAGAATGGAAAAAACGCTTAACCCCGGAACAGTATCGTGTCCTAAGAGAAAAAGGAACGGAGCGGCCTTTCACCGGTATTTACTGGGACAACACGGAGAAGGGAACCTACCGATGCGCCGCTTGCGGAAACGAGCTCTTCAGTTCGGATACAAAATTTGATGCCGGCTGCGGATGGCCCAGTTTTTACGATGTGAAATCAAGTTCAGCAATTGAATTGCGAAAAGATACGAGTTTTGGTATGCTTAGATATGAAGTGATTTGCAAAAAGTGCGGTTCCCATCTGGGGCATGTTTTTGATGACGGTCCGGCGCCGACGAATCTTCGTTACTGCATTAACTCGGCTTCACTGCATTTTGAAAAGGCGGATTCTTCAAAGGAGAAATCAAAATAACCGTCCTGGATTTCTCACAAATAAATTTCCATCTCACATTTTTTGCAGTTGAACTGTAATCTGAATTTTTGCTTTCCGTCGTTGAGGTAAAGCGGTTCTGCGTTTTTTGTATCTGAACTTTTTCCTTTTTTAAGGGGACAGATTTCAAGCTCTTCTTTAATACAATACTTCGTTGTCATTAACGCTTTCCCTTCAAACGAATCGGCTTTTTCAAATCCCTCCTCAATTTCTTCAACACCATGTTTTAGGTAAAAGTTTTTTGCGAGCCGGTTTACAACATTGCCGGAATAGTCAAGCGATTTTTGAGGAAAGGTCGTCTGCCCGGTTCTCCGTTCAATTCGTTGAAGCGGATAATTTTTAATTCTTTCTTCGAGCAGTAAATTCAGTAACGAACGCCGCAAGTCATTCCACTGCGAAACCGGAAGAAAATAGATTTCTTCAGAATCAACGGTAACCTGTTCTACTGAAAAGATTGTGGCTCCGGCTTTTTGCAGTTGATGCAGAATGGTTTCCATCGCTTTCAATTCATTTTTCGGCGGTTGAAATTCATTTTTTCGTTCTAAGGTAACCTTGTTCCCGTCCTCATCATATGCGGTTAACGTGAGTGTGCCGGAAGTGAACGAAACAAAAATGATGCAGCTTATTTTGCGCTGCGTTTCTTCTTTTGATAATTCTTTAAGGAATTGGTGATCGTAATTGCGGTAAATCTTTGTCCCAATGGTTAATGCAAGCGGTTCGCTTGTAAATATTTTGTTCCCCTCAACCCGGTTGATGTTCGTTCCAACGAGGACATTCGCGTTATCAAAAAAACAAATACCATCTCCGTTTACAACGACTTCTTCAGTTTTAATTTCAAAATAATTTTGAAAGACGTTAGTAACTTCGCCTATAAATTTGCCCACGGCTTTCGGGGTTAAGAGAGATGAAAGATTGTTTCCTTCTCCCGATAGGAAATAATCTGTGTAGCCGCGGCTAAATGTTTTCTCGGGATCGGGAACAAAGGTGAGATGAATTTTTCCGCTGGAAGCTTGCTTGAAAGAGGGATTACTTGCTAAAAGTTCGTCCAGTTTTTTACGATAAAATGCGGTAATGTTTTTAACGTAAGAATCATCTTTCAAACGTCCTTCAATTTTAAATGATGTTATTCCCGCATCAAGCAGAGAATGGAGATGGGTTGAAAGATTTAAGTCCTTCATCGAAAGGAGATAAGCCGGCTCGTGAACAATAGTCCCTGCAGCGTCTTCAAGTGTATAAAGCATTCTGCATGCTTGGGAACATTCGCCGCGGTTGGCGCTGCGTCCGGTTGTTGCAAAACTGAAATAGCATTGACCGCTGTAGCAAACACAGAGTGCTCCATGAATGAAAAATTCCAGATCGATAGTCGTTTGTTTTCTTATTTCGTGAAGATGTTCCAGCGAGAGTTCGCGGGCAAGAATTATTCTTTGCAATCCGTTTTCTTCTAAAAATTTAATTCTCTCAAGCGAGTAGTTGTGCGTTTGCGTTGATGCAAAGAGAGGAATGGGCGGCAGTTCCATTTCAAAGAGTGCCATGTCTTGAATGATAATTGCGTCAGCATCAATTTTTTCGAGCTCATAAATAAGCTGCCGCACCTCTTCCAGTTCTTCATCATAAAGGATTGTATTTATGGTAACGTACACTTTTGCGTAAAAGAGATGTGCGTGCGCGATTAATTTTTGGATGTCTTCCAATCTATTGCCTGCCGCAGAACGCGCGCCAAATTTTGGGGCGCCGATGTATACCGCGTCGGCACCGTGATTAATAGCTGCGATGCCGGTTTCAGCATCCTTCGCCGGGGCTAAAAGTTCAATTGCTATTTTCTTCTTATTTGTCAAACAACTAGTTCCAGTAAGAAAATGGGAGTGATTATATCTTTTTTTTTAATAATTTTATGAATGAAATATAAACATTAATTGGCATCTCAACACTAATGGAAAGCGGTATGAAATCATTCCGTTTTAGCTTTATCATTCTCTTACTTGCTGTTTGCGTGCATGCACAAACCGTCGATCTGCTAACCAACGTAGAGCACCGGAAAACAATTTCACTCGATGGTGCGTGGAAGATAATCATCGATCCCTACGAAACAGGGTATTACAATTACCGCTACCAACCCCGCGGCGACGGTTACTTTGAAAATAAAAAACAACAAAATAAATCTGATTTAGTCGAATACGATTTTGATGCTTCGGAAGAATTGCAAGTTCCGGGAGACTGGAACACTCAAAAAGAAAAACTTCTTTTGTACGAAGGGACCATCTGGTATAAAAAATCATTTCAATTTTCGAAGCGCGCGCAGCAACGGGTTTTTCTCTACTTCGGGGCGGTAAATTATCAGGCAATAGTTTATGTGAATGGAAAGAAAGTGGGTGAACATAGAGGAGGCTTCACCCCATTTAATTTTGACATCTCCGGCGAAGTCAACGATGGTGAAAATTTTATTGTGGTAAAAGTTGATGACAAACGGATGCGCGACGGTGTGCCTACGCTTAACACTGATTGGTGGAACTACGGCGGAATTACCCGTGATGTAATGCTTATTCTTGAGCCGGAGACTTTTATTAAAGATTATTTTTTACAGTTGAAGAAAAATTCAACCAACGAAATAAGCGGATGGATTCAACTTAATGGGAAGCAAAAAACACAAAAGATAAAAGTTGAAATTCCGGAAATCAATAAAAGTTTTGCTGTAACGACGAACGACGATGGTTATGGTGTAGTTAATTTTACAGCTCCACTTTCGCTTTGGTCTCCGGAAAATCCAAAAACATACAAAGTCTTTCTTACCGCAGAAACAGATCAACTTGAAGATGAAATAGGTTTTCGCTCAATCGAAACGAAAGGAGATCAACTTTTTGTAAACGGAGAACAAATTTTCTTGCGAGGCATTTCCATTCACGATGAAGCCCCGTTTGGGAAAGGCCGTATCCATGAGCAGCAAGATATTGATTCGCTCCTTCATTGGGTGAAGCAGCTCGGATGCAATTATGTTAGACTTGCCCATTATCCTCATAATGAAAAAATGATTCGCACTGCAGAAAAATTAGGATTATTTGTCTGGGCGGAAATTCCGGTTTACTGGACAATACTTTGGAACAATAAAGACGTTCTTACAAACGCTGAAAATCAATTATCGGAAATGATGACGAGAGATAAAAATCGGGCTCCGATAATTATCTGGTCAGTTGCGAATGAAACGCCGGTTGGTGAAGCGCGGTATCATTTTCTTGAATCGTTGATTAATACCGCACGAACACTGGACCCAACAAGACTTATTTCAGCGGCAACGGAAGTTCAAACCGAAAAAAATAAAATTGTTCTTGCCGATTCACTCAGTACATTGTTGGACGTTATTGGTGTGAACGAATATATTGGTTGGTATGGCGGCAAACCGGAAGATGCGCCGCAAATGGTTTGGGAATCAAAGTACGCAAAGCCACTGGTCATCAGCGAATTTGGTGCAGGCGCAAAGGTTAATTTTCATGGCGATAAAGCAACACGATGGACTGAAGAATATCAAGCCGAGGTCTATCGTAATCAAATTGAAATGTTGAAGAAAATTTCTTTTTTGCGTGGAGTGAGTCCATGGATTTTAATGGATTTTCGTTCACCGCGCAGGCCGCTGCCGAACATTCAGGATATGTACAACAGAAAAGGACTTCTTTCCGAACAAGGGGAAAAGAAAGAAGCATTTTTTATTCTTCAAAAATTTTACGAAGAGATGTCAATGGTACCGAAAAGGTAAACCGTTGATGAAAGATGACCCGATGGAACAAATAAAATTTATTTGTAATGACCAAGACGTTTCAACCAAATCGCATCCGGCGGTTTCGGTTCTTGATTTTGTTCGAAAAGAACTTCGGTTAACCGGAACAAAAGAAGGCTGCCGCGAAGGTGATTGCGGCGCGTGCACCGTTCTCGTTGGTGAACTGCGGAATGAGCGAATGATTTATAAATCGGTGAACTCGTGTTTGCTGCCGATTGCCGCACTTCATGGAAAGCATGTAGTGACGATCGAAGGACTAAATCAATCTGAACTCACTCCCATACAGCACGCGTTTGTGGATGAAGGAGCGAGTCAATGCGGATTTTGCACACCAGGATTTCTCATTTCCCTCACAGGATATTTGCTTTCGGGTGAAACACTCAATGCAAACGAAGCAGTGGAAGCGCTCGGTGGAAATGTGTGCCGTTGTACCGGATACGCTTCAATCAAACGGGCTGTGGCAGCAGTTATGGAAGGAGTTTCGTCCGGTGATGGAAAAATTTCAGAACACTTACTTTTTGAACAAAAAATTATTCCCGGTTATTTTTCTACCGTTGCTCAACGACTCAAAAATATTGAACTCTACATTCCAGAAAAGGAAACCGGTGTTGTAATTTCCGGCGGAACCGATCTTTTTGTTCAAAAGTGGGAAGCGTTACTTGAATCGGATGTGCGGGTTCTGTCGAACGAGTCGTCGAATGAAAAAATTTGGATCAACAACAACACACTCTTTCTGAACGCACGAACGACTGTATCTGAGTTTTTATCTTCTCCATTACTCATAAAATATTTCCCGCAGATTGAAACTTATTTCAGCTACTTCGGCTCGCTTCCTATTAGAAACCGTGCGACCATTGGTGGAAATATTTTAAATGCCTCTCCGATTGGTGATGTAACAAACTTCCTCCTGGCGCTTGATGCGGATCTTCATTTCATCGATAAAAAAAAGAACAAGAGAAACGTAGCGTTAAAAAATTTTTACACCGGATATAAGCAATTTGATAAAAAGAAAAATGAATTGCTGGGGGAAATAAGTTTTAAACTTCCGGCAAACGGCTCCGCGTTCAATTATGAAAAAGTGAGCAAACGGACCTATCTTGATATTGCAAGCGTCAACAGCTCAATGTATATCGAGACAGAAGGAGCGTTAATTCTGAAAATAAACATCTCAGCCGGAGGTGTTGCTCCGTTTCCTCTTTTCCTTTCGCAGACGTGCAAATGGCTAACCGGAAAATCAATTTCAATTGAAACGATTAAAGGCGCGGTGGAAATAATCGGCGGGGAGATTTCTCCCATCAGTGACGCGCGCGGTTCCGCCGAATACAAAAAGCTTTTGCTTCGTCAGTTGTTTTATGCTCACTTCATTAAACTTTTTCCCGGGCGAATTTTGATCGAGGAGGTCGTATGAAAAACTACGATACCATGCGGCACGTGCGGGGGGAATCATTGTTTGTCAATGATCTTCTTCTTCCGGCTGAAACGCTGCATGCTTCGGTTTTAGCTTCTACCATTGCGCATGGCAAAATCAAAGCGATCGATGTTGCCGATGCTGAAAAAAGTATTGGTGTAACGAAAGTAATTTTGTCGAAAGATATACCGGGACAAAATCAAATAGGCGGCATTATTCAAGATGAACCATTACTGGCTGAGAAGGATATCCATTACAGCGGACAACCGGTTGCGATTGTTCTCGCTGATTCTCAACTTCATGCCCGGCAGGCGAAAAAGAAAATCAAAATTGAGTTTGAAGAACTTCCGCCAATCTTAGATCCGCGCGAAGCTTATGCAAAAGGAATGCTGATTATTCCACCGAGAATTTTTTCAAACGGAAATGTTGAAGAAGCTTTCGCTCAGTCAGATGTGGTGATTGAGGGAAGCACGGAAAGCGGCGGACAAGAACATCTTTATCTCGAAACGCAAGGCGCGGTTGCTTTTCCTACCGAAGGGAACGGAATAAAAATTATTTCTTCAACGCAGGGACCGACGTCCACACAGCGTGCGGTTTGCAAAGTGCTCGGCATTCCGATGCATCAAGTTGAAGTTGATGTGGTGCGACTCGGAGGCGGTTTCGGCGGAAAGGAAGACCAGGCAAATGCATGGGCTGCTATGGCCGGTTTATCAACCGCGCTTACAAAGAAGCCGGTAAAACTTATTCTTCCGCGTCAGGAAGATATGCGTATAACCGGAAAGCGGCATCCCTATTCATCCGACTTTAAAATGGGATTGCGCAAAGATGGAAAAATTTTGGCGTATGAAGTAACGTTTTATCAAAACGCCGGTGCCTCGGCGGATCTTTCCACTCCCATTCTTGATAGAACACTGTTTCATACTACGAACAGTTACTACGTTCCGAATGTAAAAGCTACCGGGTTGAGTTGCAGAACAAATCTGCCTCCCAATACGGCGTTTCGAGGATTCGGCGGACCGCAGGCAATGTTCACGTTTGAAGCGGCACTTCGAAAAGCTGCCGACAAACTCGGCGTTGAGATTGCTGCGCTTCAAGAAAAAAATCTTTTACATGAAGGAGATGAATTTCATTACGGGCAAAAAGCAGAACGCTCAACTACTCGCGCTTGCTGGAATGAGGTAAAAGAAAAATTTAACTACGACGATAAGAAAAAGTCAGTTGAGCGGTTCAATAAAAACAATAGACTTTACAAAAAAGGAATTGCTCTTATGCCGGTTTGTTTCGGCATTTCATTCACCAATACATTTATGAATCAAGCGGGCGCGTTGGTTCATATTTACTCGGATGGAAGCGTCGGCATCAGTACTGCCGCGGTTGAAATGGGTCAGGGAGTGAACGAAAAGATACGGCTGGTTGCTTCGTCAATATTTGGAATCGGGAAATCGAAAATAAAAATTGAAACGACCAATACCACACGCGTTGCGAACACGTCACCAACTGCCGCAAGCAGTGCAGCCGATTTAAATGGAAAAGCGACGGAGCTTGCCTGTAATAAATTAGTGCATCGTATTGTCACGTTTGTGAGAGAAGAATATCGGTTGCAAGCGGCGGATAATGTAGAATTGAAAAGTGAAAATGTTTTTTGCAATGGTTCTCCGTTAAAGGTATCATGGAATGAGCTTATTCAAAAAGCTTTCTTCAAACGGGTTGATTTGTCAGCTCATGCGCATTATGCCGTTCCGGGCATTTATTTTGATAAAGAAACCAACAAAGGCAATGCGTTCGCCTATTATGCCGTTGGCGCTGCCTTACTTGAAGCAACGCTTGATTGCCTCCGCGGAACCTACACAATTGATTCAGTACAAGCCGTGCATGATTTCGGAAAAAGTTTTGCGACCGTCGTTGACCGTGGACAGGCTGAAGGAGCCGTTATGCAGGGTATCGGATGGATGACGATGGAGGAAGTTATTTATGACGATAACGGAAAACTGCTAACGGACGCTCTCTCGACATATAAAATTCCGGATATTCACGCTGCTCCAAAAGAAATTGATATTCAATTTCTCGAAAACTCAGTAAATCCGATGGGAATTTTCAATTCAAAAGCTATTGGCGAACCGCCGCTCATGTATGGTATCGGCGCATACTTTGCGCTTCGAGAAGCAATGAGAGCATGTAAAAAGGGAAAAGACTTTCCGTTTGATGCGCCGCTTACTCCGGAAAAAGTATTGGTGAATCTTTACAACGAGTGATAATAATTGCCGACAATGTGTATTTTTGCAAACATAATTTTTGGGACTCATGCTTCTTTTAAAAAATTGTTTTCATATAGAGACTTTCGATAACGATCATCGTTACTCCGGATACGATATTCTGATTGAGCATAACAGAATAAAAAAAATTGCGAAAGAAATAAAAATAACCGGAGAATGCCGCACACTTGATTGCTCCACATGCGTGGTTATTCCCGGACTCGTAAACACTCATCACCATTTTTATCAAACCCTTACACGAAATTTACCTGCTGTTCAAAATGCAAAACTGTTTGAGTGGCTGATCTATCTTTATGAAATTTGGAAAAACATTGATGAGGAAGCAGTTTATTATTCTTCATTAATGGCGATGGGGGAGTTGTTAAAAACCGGATGTACCCTTACCACCGACCATCATTATCTCTATCCGAATACTTTCACCGGTGATTTGATGGGGATTCAATTTTCCGCGGCAGATAAATTGGGAATGCGATTCTCTCCGACACGCGGCTCCATGTCGTTAAGTAAAAAAAATGGCGGACTGCCGCCTGATTCCGTAGTGCAAACCGAAGAAAAAATTTTAGAAGATAGTCTACGCGTGGTTCAACAATATCATGATGCATCCGAAGACTCGATGCGAAAAATTGTTCTTGCCCCTTGTTCTCCTTTTTCGGTTACCAAAGAGAACATGAAAGAAACCGCACATCTCGCGCGTGAATACGGGGTTAGACTACATACCCACCTTGCCGAAACTCAGGATGAAGATGACTACTGTGTTTCAATTCACGGGAAACGTCCGCTTGCTTTGATGGAAGAAGTTGAATTCATCGGTAACGATGTTTTTTATGCGCACGGAATTTTTTTCAATGACGATGAATTAACATTATTGGCAGACACAAAAACGTCAATAGCGCATTGCCCTTCATCAAATATGCGGCTGGGCTCGGGAATCTGCCGTGTTAGTGAAATGATGGAAAAAGGAATTAACGTAGGCATCGCGGTTGACGGTTCCGCTTCAAACGATTCTTCTGATATGCTCGGTGAAGTGAGAAACGCTATGCTGCTGCAGCGTGTAAAATACGGAGCGAACGCTCTTACCGCGAAACAAGCGTTTGAGCTGGCAATTCATGGTGGCGCGAATATTTTAGGTTATGAAACCACGGGAAAGATAAAAGAAAATTATCTCGCTGATCTTGCTCTGTTCAACATTAACAAATTAGAATATACCGGAAGCTTGTCGGATCCGCTTGCGGCACTGCTTTTTTCAGGTATCTCGCATCAAACCGAATACACAATTGTTAACGGAAATATTGTTGTTGAACATGGCAGACTTGTAGGCGCGGACGAAGAAGAGATTATCCTCAAGGGAAATGCAATTGCTAAAAAACTTTTAGAATTAAAATAATTATTTGGTTTTTGTGCTTTAGAGAAAAAGAAAGATAAGTTATGCTCCATCAAAATCTTGAATGGTACTACCCGCATACAATTGAGGATGCGGTAAAATTGATTTCGCAGCAGGGAGTGATTCTTCACGGCGGCGGAACCCGCATTTTGAAAACTTCTTCAAAATCAATTAAAGGATTGGTTCACGTCGGAAGTCTGCCTTTAAACTTTATTCATCACACAGATGGGAAAACGAGCATCGGTTCAGGGTCAACCTATGATGACATTCTTCGCTATGCTCATAAAACGAATCGACTTTCTCTGCTTGCAAAAGCTTTATCCGAAGCAGCTTCGACACCGTTGAGAAACAGAATTACTATCGGTGGATCTTTAAAAGACTTTCCCATTTGGTCCAGTCTTTATACGCCTCTCCTTGTGCTGAACGCGCATCTTGAAATTGCAGGAAAGAAAGATGAAATTATTTCCGTGAGAGATTATCTGGAAAAAGGAATTATCAAATCAAAGCATCTTATCACCCGTGTAATTGTTGATGATGCACCGCATGTTGCGGGAAATGTAAAACGATTTTCACTTATCCGTTTTGAATATCCGGTCTTTACGGTTGCCGCCGCACTGCACGGAAAAAAGAATGTTATCTCGGAGGCAAGCGTTTATATAACGGGAGTAAAAGGAAGGTTTAAACATTGTAAGCGGGCAGAGAAATTTCTGGAAGGAAAGTCTTTAACCGATGAGGTGATAGCTGAAGCCGGAAAATATTTTTCCGCAAAATTTGTTTCTGATTACCGGTACTCGGCAGAATACAAAGAACATACCGCAAACGTGTTTTTCACCGATCTGCTGATCGAGTTGAAAGGAGGTTTGCAATGAAAAAAAACTTTCACATTAATGGTTCTGTAAAAGAACTTGAACTTTCACCAAATGACACCTTGCTGCAAACGCTCCGCAATAATAATTTCACGGAAGTGAAATGCGGCTGCAACGAAGGAGAATGCGGTGCTTGTACAGTCCTGCTTGAAAATAAAGCGGTTAATTCGTGTCAGGTCCTCTCGATGAGCGTCCAGGAGAAAGAAATTACTACGGTAAAGGGAATCGGAACACTCTATCAACCGCATCTTGTTCAAACATCTTTTGTTGAAGCCGGCGGCGACCAATGCGGATTTTGTTCCCCGGGAATGGCACTTGCGGCGTATAGTTTGCTTCAAGAAAATCCAAACCCGAGTCGAGATGAAATTCTTGTTGCTCTCGACGGCAATTTGTGCCGTTGCACCGGCTATGTGAAAATTATTGATGCGGTTGAACTTGCTGCTCGAAAAATAGCGGCGGAAATAAAGGAAACGGAGTAGCCATGTTTAAGTATGTAAACCAACCGATAGAAAAAATTGACGGCATGGCTCTTGTTACCGGTGAAGAAAAATATACGGACGATTTCGCGTATGAAAACATGCTTTACGTCTCCGTGCTTCATTCAGGGTATGCTCACGCAAAAATTGTTGATATAGATGATTCCGAAGCGAGAAAATTGCATGGTGTTGTTGAGATTCTTCATTATAAAAATGTTGAACAAAAATTGTATACCACTGCGGGACAAGGGTATCCCGAACCATCTCCTTACGATACAATGCTCTTCGGGCAAACGATGAGATTTGTCGGCGATAATGTTTGCGCCGTGGCTGCTGAATCGAAAGCGATTGCCGATGAAGCGTTGAAGAAAATTAAAATTACCTACAAAGTTTTAAAACCAATTTTGAATCTTGAAAAATCAGAAGGTTCGTCAATTATCATTCATAAAGATGACGGAGCATTTCCAAAAATTCCCGTTTATTATGACGCAAAAAATAATATCGCATCAAAGGTTGAAGCGAATGTTGGTGATTTTGACACAGCGTTTAAAAATTCTTCGCGCAAAATTGAACACGACTTCTACTGTTCGTACGGCGCTCACTGCGCTATTGAACCGCACGGCGCGGTTGCGCATCTCGATACCAGAGGAAGATTAGTTATCATTTCTACTACGCAGGTTCCTTTTCATGTAAGACGAATTGTCTCCTTTGTGGCCGATATTCCCGTTTCAAAAATTCGCGTGATTAAACCGCGACTCGGAGGCGGCTTTGGCGGCAAACAAGAAGTTCTGCTTGAACCAATTGTCGCTTTAATGACTTGGAGAACGAAACGTCCCGCGAAATTAATCTATTCAAGGCGGGAAGTTTTTAAATCAACGAGATGCCGGCACGAATATAAAACAAAACTTGCCGTCGGCTACGAGCCAAACGGCACCATTAACGCGCTTCATCTTGACGCGCTCGAAAATGCGGGAGGATATGGTTCGCATGCTTTAACGGTGCTGGCAAACGCCGGATCAAAGACGCTTCCTCTTTTAAATAAAATTCCGAATCTTCGTTTTACCGGAAAAGGTGTTTATACAAATCTTCCTTGCGGAGGGGCGTACAGAGGGTACGGCGCAACGGAGTCATATCTTGGTTACGGACAAGTGATCGATATGGTTTGCGAAGATTGTAATCTTGATGTTGTTGAGTATTATAAAAAGTGGTCGATTAAGTCGGGAGAAACTTCCGCAATTTTTCAAGCGCTTGGTGAAGGAAAAGAAGGAGTGGCGATGAACATCGGGTCGACTTCTTTACATGAATGTCTTGACGAAGGAGCAAAACTTTCTCACTGGTATGAAAAGAAAAAATTGTACGGTGCACATTCCGAATTCAACAAAGGGAAAAGATTGAAACGCGGAATCGGCATGGTTGCACTGATGCAAGGCTCGGCAATTCCCGAAATAGATATGGCGTCGGCATACATTAAAATGAACGATGACGCTTCTTTTAACTTGAATGTTGGCGCAACCGATTTGGGTACCGGGTCAGATACCGTGCTGGCGCAAATTGCCTCGGAAGTTCTTGACGCACCGATAGAAAATTTCATCGTTTATTCTTCTGATACTGATTTTACTCCCTTCGATACTGGAGCTTATGCCTCTTCTACAACATATCTTTCGGGACAAGCGGTAAAAAAATGTGCCGAAAAAATTAAAGAGCAAATTCTCAAAGTCGGAGCCGAGATACTCGCGCTATCAGTTGATGAAGTGACGATTGAAGACGCCCGCGTTATTTCAAAAGTGAATTCAAAGGATGAAGCAACATTCGCTGAAATTTGCCAATACGCGTTGTATCAGAAAAATCAATTTCAGATTCAAGCTTCCGCATCGCATGTTTCACCAAAATCTCCTCCGCCGTTTGCGGTTCATTTTATCGAGATAGAAGTTGATACATTCACCGGAATTATTAAAGTTCTCAATTACGTCGCAACAGTAGACTGCGGAACTCCCATCAATCCGATTACGGCAGAAGGACAGGTAGAAGGAGCCATTGTCAACGGTTTGTCGTATGCGTTGTTCGAAAATTATTATTTCTCTCCGCATGGAAAAATGTTGAACGATACCTTCGGCAAGTATGGAGTTTACACCGCTTACGATATTCCTCCTATTACCGTTGAACTAATAAAATCATACGAGGAATCGGGTCCTTTCGGCGCAAAGTCAATTTCAGAAATAAATATTAACGGAGCTTTACCCGGAATAGCCAACGCATTTTATAATGCAACGGGAAAAAGATTATTCAACGGACCGTTCACACCGGAATCGGTTTTGAAAGTCTTGAACGAAAAATCATGATTCTGAAAAACTGTTTAGTGTATGACGAGAAAAACGGGAAAGAAAAACTCACTCGCTTTCTTGTGAACGATACTATTGCAGCAGTTGATCCTTCGCTTGAAAATTTTCCCGCAGCGAAGGAAATAAAACTTTCGCAACTTACCGCAGCTACTATTGCTGATCTAAACGGCAATTCGGAAAATTTCATTTTAGATTGTGAAGGAATGATTGCCATTCCCGGAGCAATTGATCCGCACGTTCATTTTGATACGCCGGGATTCACGCACCGAGAAGATTTTTATCACGGAAGTATGTCTGCCGCTGCAGGCGGAGTTACAACGGTAATTGATATGCCATGCACCTCTCTTCCGCCGGTTACGAACGGCAAAAACTTTGATGAAAAATTTGCAGCGATTAAAGATGAATCGGTTGTTGACTTTGGGTTGTACGGCGGTGTTTGTGCCTCTCATTTTGACATGTATGAACAATGGATGCAAGAACTCGCTGAAAGAAAAGTGCGAGGTTTTAAAACTTATTTTGTTTCGGGGATGAAAACATTTCCGCAAGTATCGCTTGAACAATTTGAAGCGATTCTTGTAAAAGCAAACCAAGTGCAGCTGCCGGTTCTTCTGCATGCGGAAGATGCGGAAGTTGTTAGCAGCATGACGCAAAAACATGAGCATGACGTTGATGACTATTTGCGCTATTGTAATTCGCGTCCGGCACTTGCGGAGGTAAGAGCGGTTGAGCTTGCGCTAGAAGCTGTTAAACGAGTTGAAGGGAATTTACACGTCGTTCATGTGGCTTCAAACGAAGCCGCAGAACGTTTGAATCAAGCGGCACCGCAAACAAATATTTCCTACGAGACTTGCCCCCATTATCTTTATTTCACTCAAGATGATTTTGTATCGAAGGGAACTTCGCTAAAAACAGCACCCGTGGTCAAATCGAAAACCGACAAAGAATTACTCTGGAAATATTTAGCTGAAGGTAACTGTACTTTTACCGCTTCCGATCATGCGCCCGCACCGTTGATTGAAAAACAATCCGGATCGTTTTGGAAAGATTACGGTGGAATTCCCGGCGTTCAAACACTTGTTCAAGTTTTATTTTCGGAAGGTTACAGCAAGAAGAGGCTTTCGCTCCGGAGATTTACGGAAGTGGTTTCCACAAACGCCGCAAAAAGATTTGGATTATATCCGCGCAAAGGAACACTGCAAGTTGGAAGCGATGCAGATTTTGCGTTCATTAATCCAAACGTTACAAAACAGTTTGAAATTTCTCAGCTTCTTTCTAAAGGAGAAACCTCTCCGTTCGATAAAGAAGCGTTTACCGGACAAGTTGCACTTACCATTTTACGCGGAAAAATCATCTATCACGCTCAAAGCGGTATTACCATAAAAAAAGGTTACGGCAAATATTTGTCGTAACCTTTTCACACTTTCGATTTTAATAACTAAAATTTCAGCAGTCGGGTAATGTTAAAGCCCAACCGCCAATCACTGCTGCTAAAACTCTTATCGGAGCCGGCAAGATATTGCGTTGAATTAAGCGCCGCGTTATTGGTTAGCATCAGTTTGAAGAAATGCCCACCGGTTTCAAGTTCAACACCAAAAGCAGCGGAGTTATAACGGTTGAGATAGCCATTCACCGTCGGATTAAATTCTGCAAGCACACTCACCAACGTTGAAATATAGTATTGCGCGTTTAGTCCAAGTGTGAATGAACTTTGGACATCGGTTTTATAAATGTTGCTGTTGTATAAATAAGAGGGAACTATCCCGAATCCGAATTTCTTTTCAATCAAAGTATTGAATATCAGTTGAGCGAAGTATTGGTACGTTCTTCCTGTTGAAGCAACCTGTCCAAATGTTTGAGTATTTCTGGCAATACCGGCCTGAACACCAACGAGCATGGGAAGAAACGATTCTTTCAATTGGAGTAATTTATACTTTCCTTTCAGTTCAACATTGTCGTCCGCATTTGAACGACCGAGGGTAACGACAAAATTATCAGTTACGGCATATCCAAGGGCGAACCGCATGTTTACGGGTCCGTCGAGTCCGTACAAATCTTTAGACCCATTTTTCACTGGCGGTAAAAAGCGGTGGGAAATTTCAAATTCAAAATCACCTTTTTGAAGAGTTTCGGCAGTTGGTAGATTTAAACTCTGGGGAGAATGAAATAACTGGAGCGGAAGCTCAACCGGAGCTTCCTGTGGCTTCCAACTTATTTGTGCGCTAACCGAGAAGGCGGATATCGCAAAAAGAACTAAGACTATTGCTTTACTATTAAGAATTCTCATTTATTTTCTTTCACTTTATTACTTGCTGTAAATTGAAATTAAGATGAAGTTGGACAACTTCATTTAGTTTCATCATCATGAAATTTGGGATTTCAATATTATACGAGGAGAGTTTGACGGAGTAATCAGACTTAATGTTATAAGTCTTCTCCCCGGTTTTCGAAAGTGTTCCTGAAAGAGAGATGTTCTGCGTTACTCCATGGATAAACATTTCAGCTTGCACATCCACTTTAAAAACACCGGACGAAAGTTGGGTTGCCTTCACAATTTTTCCTTTGAGAGAGGCATAGCGGAATTTATCCGTTTGCAAATAATTTTCTCTCATATGCCGGTTGCGAAGACCGATACCGGTATCAAGCGCGTCAAGATCAACTTGAAAATAGAAACTGCTGTTATCGGTAACCGAAGCGCCGTTCCAATAGAGATAACCGTCGATTTTATCGGTTGTACCTTCAACGGTTCCGAAAGGAGCTTCCGAATCAAAGATGACACTATTTTTAGCAGAATGATTGACATCAAATTCCACTCCCTGAGCGAAAAGCGGAAAACAAGAAAAAAGAAAAACAAGAATGAGGGTTTTTATTACATCTCCATCGTTAATCGTTTTTGGCACCGTTTGCAATCCATATCTCAACAAGTTGAATTTGATTTTCAGAAAGTTTTCCGGCCGGCGGCATTATGGAAGGACTTTCTCCGATATTTCTCATACGTTGGACGAGAAAGCTATTGGCGGAGTTCCCCGGTTCCACCCTTTTTAAACTACCGCTGCCTGAGCTTTGAACACTTACGAGATTCGTATAAGCGGCTCCGGCAGAAAGATTCATTCCGGCTTGCGCGTCGCTTCCGCTATGGCAGCCCGAAAGAGCACAATGGGGAGTGAAAATTTCCCGCTGAATACGTGAGAAAGTAACCGGAGTATTGGTATCGATTTGTCCCGGTTCAGGTTCAACCGTTACGTGGCAGCCCGAGAAAAACAGAAAGCCTGCGGCAACGAAAACGAACAGCGCGGATCTTAAATCTAAAATATTTTTTGAAGTTTGCATGCGGAGGCTTTTCTCTCTTATTTCAATAAGATCATTTTTTTGATATCGTTAAAATTGTTTACCGATAATTTGTAAAGATAAACACCGGAAGAAAGCGAGGAGGCATTAAACGACGCTGAATATATGCCGGGCTGCTTGTATTCGTTGACGAGTGTTGAAATTTCTGTTCCCGTAATGCTATAAATTTTTAATTGAACTTGACCTGCTTGTGGTATTTGATAGGAAATCTTCGTGGTCGGATTGAACGGATTTGGATAGTTTTGCAACAGTCCGTACGCAAGAGGTTGTGTTTCGCCTTCGATGCCGGAGACATTAGCGACGGTGACAGTTTTGTTTTGCGCGAAGTTCCATTGGTCGTTGCTGTTTGTCCCATCCAAATTAACGCTGTTCCCGTTAGCATACAGTGTTATGGAACCTTCCGAAGCGGGCGCAGTATAGGAAAATGAAAACACAACTTGATTGTTGGAAGAGGTCATCGGTTCTTGATGCGTTAATTCGCCGCTGGCAGATCGAAGTCCGAATCCGGCAATTAAAGTTCCGGCTGATGCTGCAATGTTAGTTCCACCGGCTACAAGCGGTCCTCCGGTAATGGTAACGGTATAGGTAGCGCTTTGTCCCGGGGTTAACGTTGCCGGTCCGTCAATAACAACTGATACAGCTGATGACGGTTGACTTGCGTGACATGTACAACCCGCTCCGTTTTTTTTGGTCTTCCCGGTTATGCCGCCGCTATAACCAAACATATATATGGTTATCACTGCCGAGAGAAACATGGTAAAGAGAATAAATTTTCCGGATGTAAAAAAACGCATATGAACCTCTGTATTTTTGAATGAAAAGAATTACCGGGTCTCAACCGTTATTTGCACAACACCAAAATCAATGGTCGAGTTCCTATTGATAATAAAGGATGTGATGTGGATCGGATAAAAATATTCGTTGCGAATTATTAATAAAAAAAGTGTCGTTGATTTACTTTATCAAAACAAAAAATGTTTTAGATTTTTTGTAGCGCCGGAAACAAAAAAGGCTGAGATGTTTTCTCAGCCTTTTCTTTTTCATCAAAATGATGAGTGATTAATAACGGTAGTAATCCGGTTTGTAAGGACCTTCAACTTTAACACCGATATATTTTGCTTGCTCCTCTGTGAGCGTATCAAGTTCTACACCGATTTTTGCAAGGTGGAGTCTGGCTACCATTTCATCCAAATGTTTCGGCAACGTATAGACTTTGTTTTCGTAGTTGTCTGCATGATTCCAAAGTTCAATTTGAGCCAACGTTTGGTTGGTGAAAGAGTTTGACATTACATAAGATGGATGGCCTGTTGCGCAGCCGAGGTTAACTAATCTTCCTTCAGCCAAAACAATAATGTCTTTTCCGTCGATTGTGTATTTATCAACCTGTGGTTTTATAGTGTTTTTCGTATTGCCGTAATTTGCATTCAACCATGCCATGTCAATTTCGGTATCAAAGTGTCCGATGTTGCGAACAACAGTTTTGTCTTTCATCAATTTGAAATGCTCACCCGTTACAATTTTCATGTTTCCGGTAGTGGTAACAACGATATCCGCTTCTTTAACGGCGTCGACCATTTTTTTAACTTCATATCCTTCCATGGCGGCTTGCAATGCGCAGATAGGATCAATCTCCGTAACAATAACACGAACGTGAGCATTCTTTAATGATTCAGCGGAACCTTTACCGACATCACCGAATCCGGCAACCACAGCAACTTTTCCGGCGAGCATTAAATCGGTAGCGCGGCGGATTGCGTCAACCAACGATTCACGACATCCATACTTGTTATCAAATTTCGATTTGGTAACTGAATCGTTCACGTTGATCGCAGGTAACGGAAGAGTTTCTTTTTCAACTCGTTCATACAAACGATGAACACCGGTTGTGGTTTCTTCGCTTAACCCTTTAATTCCTTTTACAAGCTCCGGATATTTATCAAGCACCATATTCGTAAGATCGCCGCCATCGTCGAGAATCATATTAAGCGGTTTCCCGTCGCTGAAATAGAGCGTTTGCTCTATGCACCAATCAAACTCTTCGGCGTTCATTCCTTTCCATGCGTACACCGGAATTCCGGCAGCGGCAATTGCGGCGGCTGCATGATCTTGTGTTGAAAAAATGTTGCACGAAGACCATTGCACTTCAGCACCGAGCTCAACAAGTGTTTCAATCAATACCGCGGTTTGAATAGTCATGTGAAGGCAGCCGGCAATTTTAGCGCCTTTCAACGGTTTTGTGTTTTTATATTGTTTTCGCAAAGACATGAGCCCCGGCATTTCAGCTTCGGCTAGTTCAACTTCTTTGCGTCCCCATTCTGCAAGAGCAATGTCTTTTACTTTGAAGGGGAGTTTTTGTGTGTCAACTTCGTAACTCATTGTAATCCTTTAATTTTTTTATTCTTGAAAGCAATATCGGTTCAGGTTGATCGAAGAAGCTTTCTTACTTGTTCATATATTTTTTAAACAGAGGAACTAAATCAAGTTGTTCCCAGGTAAAGAGATCAACTGTTTTCTTAACAGTTTTCGGCTTTCCATTTTCTTCACCGACAACAACGTTCACACTCGCGTTCTTTTGGTACTTGCGTCCGAAATGTCCGTAGGAAGAAGTTGGTTGATAAATCGGGTTGCGAAGTTTCAATCGGTCAATGATTGCTTTGGGAGTCATGGGAACGACGGTTTGAATCATTTTTGATAATTCTACATCAGCAACAACACCGGTACCATAAGTATTAACGAAAATAGACATTGGTTCGGCAACCCCGATTGCGTAGGACACTTGCACCAAACACTCTTTAGCAAGTTTTGCGGCAACCAAGTTTTTTGCGATATGTCTTGCGGCATACGCGGCACTTCTATCAACCTTTGAAGGATCCTTACCGGAAAAAGCTCCACCGCCGTGGGCGCCCCAACCGCCGTAAGTATCAACAATAATTTTTCTGCCTGTTAAACCGCTGTCTCCATGCGGCCCGCCGATAACAAATTTGCCGGTCGGATTAACATAATATTTTGTTTTTTTATCAAGAAATTTTGAAGGGATAACGCTAGGAATAACATATTTCTTTACATCGGCTTCAATTTTTTTCTGATTAACATCGTCGTCATGTTGGGTTGAAATTACCACGGCATCAACACGTAACGGTTTGCGAGTTATTTCATCGTACTCAATTGTTACTTGCGATTTTGCATCCGGTCGGAGGTACGGCATCAACTTTGGTTGTTTTTTTCTGATGTCCGCTAATTTCTTTACGAGCTTGTGAGAATATTCGAGCGTCAAAGGCATGTAATCAGCAGACTGGTCACACGCATAACCGAACATCATTCCCTGATCTCCGGCACCTTGTTCCTTATGCAACCCTTTTCCTTCGTCAACTCCTTGAGCGATGTCGGGAGATTGAGAATGAATAGCATTAAGAACGCCGCAAGAATCGCTGGAGAACATATATTCCCCTTTTGTGTATCCGATACCTTTTACCGTATTACGAACAACGGCTTGAATATCAACATACGCGTTTGTTGTTACTTCACCAGCTACAACTACGAGTCCGGTGGTTACTAAAGTTTCGCATGCAACACGTGCTTTTGAGTCTTGTGCATAAATCGCGTCGAGGACGCCGTCTGAGATGGCATCGCAGACTTTATCCGGATGACCTTCGGAGACGGATTCTGAAGTGAAAAAGAATGACATAACTAAATGATCCTTGTATTATTTCTAATGTACTAATTAATAAAATTCGAGTTCTGTTGAATCGCCGGAGTTTAATCGTTTAAAGCTTCCGTTGATAATTGAATGCCTGCCGACGATAGAATTTTCCAAAAGCGACCGGCTAACCTCTGCCTGCGAACCGACGATTGAATTTTTTACTATCGACTCACTAATTTTTGCATTTTCGCCGATAGTTGCAAACGGTCCGATAACGGAATTTTCAATGTGCGCGGTTTCTGCAATAAATACGGGCTGGTTTATAATAACCGAAGGAAGAGTAACCTCCGTACTTTTCTTTCTTAACAAATAGCGGTTAGTAGAAAGAAGTGTTTCAGGTTTTCCGCAATCGTACCATCCTTCTACATTAAACGTGGTAAACTTTTCACCGTCGTCTATCATCATTTGAAGCGCATCGGTAAGCTGCAATTCACCGCGCGTGCGGATGTCTTTTTCAATTAAAGTGGTAAGACTTTTTTTGAGAGCATTTGCGTTAGTGATATAGTACAAGCCTACAAGGGCAAGATTAGATACCGGTGCTTGCGGTTTTTCAATCAATTTTTCTACGTGACTGTTCTGCATTAAAGCAACACCAAAGCGACTTGGGTTTTCAACATGCTTTACGCCAAGCGCGTTTTGTTTTGCCGCAAATACCGGATTTAAGTCAACGTCAAAAATTGTATCGCCAAGTATTATCAGAATCTCTTTATCGTCAAAAGTCGGTACGGCCGTATAAATGGCGTGTCCCAATCCTTCTAGCTCAGTTTGTTCAACAAAATCAGCTTGAATTTGCGGATATTGCTGCACAACGTACGAGATGATTAATTCGCCTAAATGCCCGTAAATAAAGGTTGCTTTTGAAATTCCTTCTGCGAGTAATTTGTCAAGAATGTGCCCCAGAATTGGTTTCCCTCCAACATTTAACAGGACTTTGGGAACGGTATGCGTATGTGGTTTTAAGCGGCTGCCTAATCCGGCAACCGGAATAATTGCTCTCAATAAAATTCTTTACTTATTAATAAATATCGTTTCTTTAAATTTAGAGAAGTGGGTAATGAATAACAAATTAACGAAGGAGGTTATGACCCCCCTCAACTCACACCTAATATTGCCAGTAAACCAATTTCAGAAAAACATCACATATCGGAGTGAAAATTGGTTTGACTTGTTTAACGATGGAATCAATTCAGATGATCCGTCTGAGGAGGACTTCCTATGAAGATAAGGGATCAGATATCCGATTGTACTACCCACCACCGCACTGACCAAAATATCACTGGGATAATGAGCCCCGGCAGAATAACGCAACACTCCGGTGAGTGCAGCCAAACCAAGTGATCCTGCCCAAATATATTTTTTGTACTCCGAATCGGGGAAGTAATCGCCATAAACAGTTGAAAAAAAGACAGCAGAGGCAAAAGCGACTGTTGTATGCCCAGAGAAAAAGGATTTTTTTGTTTCTCCATCAAGTTTGTCTGATAACGGGGCATCGGGATTGTAAGCATACGGTCTAATTCTTTTCACCGAACCTTTAGCGATGGAAGGAAGAAAGGCCGCAAGCATCATCGTTTCAACATACATTGTACCGATGGTTGTTAAATTTTTTCTCGTTTCGTTGTCAAATATGAATAAGCCCGGAGTCATTGCGGCGGCAATTACACAAACATCGCTAACATTGGAAACGGATTTAGAAAAGTTGTAGGTTGCTCCTCTATCTATCGCGTTGACGCTGTTTCTCGAAAGAACGCTAATCTCGGCCGCGGTAAGAGGCGTAACTCTGTTTTCAAGCACCACACCGGCTCCGGCAGTAAGAGCCGCTCCGCCGAAAATAAATCCATCGGTTTTCCAGGAAGTATGGTATGGGGATTGTCCAAACGAAAAAGTAAATTGAAATAAGATGATGAATAAGGGTACTGAAATTTTTTTCATGGCTAAACTTTTGAAACTTTCTATATGGAATTAGCATCAAATATCCCATACAAATATAAATGAAAATGACTCTATGAAAAAGATTATTAAAGAGAACTGGAAATTCGCGGCAATTCCGCTTGGAGCAGCACTCGGGTATGCTTACTATTATTTTATTGGATGTCAAAACGGGAGATGCCTCATTCAAAGTAATCCCTATTTTAGTACGCTCTACGGAGCGATGCTAGGCGGAATATTTGTTTTTCCATCTAAAAAGAAAAAACCGGTGGACGGTGAAAAAAATGAAAATTGAAAAATCTATTTTGATTGAAGATCTCGTGAGTAGTTTTCCGGACTCTGTTGAATACTTAATGAAGCAGGGCATCCGGTGTCTTCAATGCGGTGAACCTGTATGGGGAACTCTTGAAAATGCCGCAAAGGAAAAAGGTTTTAACGATGAGCAAATTGCGATTTTCGTAAAAGATTTGGGTGAACTCTACTCAAAAGTTAATTAATTTAATTGCTCCAAGAGTTCAAGAACTTTATTTGCCTGGTGTCCCGCGGCAATCATCACTCGCGGAGCCATCACTCCTTCGGACAAAAAATCTGTTTTATTGTCCCCGCAAACAAAAATGTTTTGAGCGAGTTTTTTCGTTTGGATGGAATTTGATTTTCCGAATCCCGCTACCCCGGAGGCAGTCACTAAAAATTTAGCTTTGAAAAAACTTTTTCCGAAAGCTTTTAGAAGCGAGGCTTTCTCGGAAACTTTATCGAACGCTTCGACAACCACCTGCACATCAGCAAAAATCGTTTGGACATTGTTATCGGTTAGTTTGCTTTGATATTTCTCTATCTTGATTTGAGGATTAATCTGGAGCAATTTTTCGCTTAGCGCGTCAACCTTTTTCATTCCAACATCGGAAAGAAAAAATTGCTGGCGGTTAAGATTTGTTATATCTACTACGTCAAAATCAACGAGGACTAACTTTCCAACACCGCTCCGGGCAAGGGCAAAAGCGACATTGCTACCCAAGCCGCCGCAGCCCGCTATCCCGACAACCGCTTCGGAAAGTTTTTGTTTTATCTTCGGTGAATTTCGCTCAGTTAATTTTTCATAACTAAAGTTTTTCATTTCACCCGCCGCCGGTCGGAAGGAAAAATTTTACCCGGTCGTTCTCATTAAGAATCGTCGTTCTCGGTTTTTCAATATCATTTATAAAAACGGAAATAAATTTTTGATGCTCCCGTCTTATTTTTAACTGACCAAACAAGCCGGCGATAGTTGTTCCCGCATCAACATCTAAAAAGGTTTTGTTTTTCACTCCCTCGATGTGCAAGAGTCCGAGATATTCAAAAAATATTTTCATCACTTATTTGATGTCTGAATAATTTAACCGAAAATGATTTGCATCTTTCTGATAGAGAAGAGCTTGAATTTGAGCGAGAATGCTCACCGCAATTTCATCGGGAGTTTCGCCGCCGATATCGAGTCCGACAGGAGAATAAAGATTCTCAAGCGAAACATCCGGTCCGACAGTTGATTTTAATTTTGTAATCGACTCCTTTACTTTTTTCTTGGAGCCGATCATTCCAATGAATTTCATCTTCGCGTAATATTTGTACAAATATTTTAAAACGTCGAGATCATGCGCATGAAAATGAGTGACTAACAATGCATGAGCGTTTTCATTCAGCGGGATTGCAGCCGAATCGGCACCGGAAAGTTTCGTGAAATCAAAATAGACCTTTTTATTAAACAGAGAAGCATCGAGCGAATCAAGAATTTCATTTCTGTTGTCGATAAACACGACATAAAATTTTAGTTGTTTGGCAAGTCGCGCGACCGCCTGGCCAACATGTCCCGCACCGAAAATGTACATCAATTTTTCATAACGAAATATTTCATAAAAAACTTTCATTTCACCGCCGCACAACGCATCCATCGGAACCACTTCTTTTAATTTCGTGCTTCCTGCGGCCGACTCATCTTTTTCTTTTGTCATCAAAATTGTTTCGGAAAAGTTTTGTGTTTTTTCTTCAAACAGTTTTATGGCTTTCTTTATGATATGATATTCGGCACCGCCTCCGCCGACTGTCCCGGCAATTCTTCCTTCTTCACCAACAAGCATTTTAAATCCGGTTCTGCCGGGTGTGCTTCCTTTTACTTCGGTTACGGTAATAAGCACCGATGGTTTATTTTCTTTTATTCTCTCTTGCAGCAATTGCAGAAGTTCAATCATAGTATACCAACTTCGTTGTTGAATTCTCTGATCAAGTTATCAATTTCGGATGTTAATCTACGGGTGCTGTTCCAATATTCTTCATTGTACCATTGAGCGTTCAATTCGCTCAACTCCCGTTGTTGCTGTTCAATCCATGTAAAGTATTTCAGATTATGAATTCGTTTCCGATCTTGATAATTCAGCTCAATCATGTTGTCTGTTCTTTGTCCAAGCAGTGAACGCGAAAAAGATTTTGCAGCATCCAGTTCTGAGTACGTTCCGTTTTTTTCTGTCATCTCTTCAAGCCGCGAACCATACAGCGACATTGAGTCGGTAAGAATTGTAAAGATAACATCGTTTTCGGTAAGCTCATGATACTTGGCAAGTTTTATTGCCGAAAGGACGTTCGCAATTCCGGAGATACCGGCCGCGGAAAGTTTTTCAACGGTTGTGGTATCGATTCCTTCTTTTATAAGAAGATTTTTTCCCTCCTGTTCGTTGAAGAGACGCGAGATCTCCATGCAATCTTCGTCGTCGATCGCAAAAACAAAATCAGTATTTTTTACGTTATGAATCCATGGAACATGTTTGTCGCCGATACCTTCGATGCGGTGTCCGCCAAATCCGTTTTGAAGCAGCGTCGGACATTGTAGCGCTTCGCTCGCTCCGATTTTGCATGTCGGATATTTTTGCTTCAACGCGTCTCCGGCCGCAATTGTTCCCGCAGAACCGGTTGAGGAAATATATCCGGCTAAGGTTAATACTGTTGAAGATTGTTGTTGCAACGTTTCAAACACTTCCGCAAGAGCGCTTGCGGTAACTTCATAATGCCACAGATAATTTCCAAACTCTTCAAATTGATTAAAGATCATTACGTCGTTTCTTGAACCTTTTAATTCCCAGCACTTATCAAAAATTTCTTTTACATTGCTTTCGCAGCCAGGAGTGGCAATAACCTCACCGGCAAGTTTATGCAACCATTCGAACCGTTCTTTACTCATTTCTTCCGGAAGAATTGCGATTGATTCACATCCGAGTAATGCAGAATTAAACGCACCGCCGCGGCAGAAATTTCCCGTAGAAGGCCAGACAGCTTTCTGCCAGGTAGAATCAAAATTTCCGGTGACGAGCGCCGGAGCTAAACATCCAAACGTTGCACCAACTTTGTGCGCGCCTGTGGGAAACCATTTTCCGGAGAGCCCGATAATTTTTGCTTTAACACCGGTAAGTGAAGAAGGAAACTCAACAATATTTACGTCGCCGAATCCGCCGCCGAATTCTTTCTTCTCATTTTTCCAGGTAATTCTAAAAAGGTTTAAAGGATTAACATCCCACAAACCAACTTGCTGCAATTGCTCTTTTATTGTCGCCGGAATTTTTTCCGGATGTTTCATTTGTTCAAACGTTGGAATGATAATTCCTTTTTCTTTGCAGCGTTTGATGTTGTTTTTACGGGCAGATTCATTTTTTGCAAGATTGATCATAGAAATCCTCGTTTCCTTTATTTTAAAAATAATTTTTCTGCTTTCAGCAGATCTTCTGGTGTATCAATGTCGAAGACAACTCCTTCGTCGGTTGTTGAAAGAACTTCGCATTTAAATTTTTTCAAAACGTCTCGCAGCGTCGCATGAGGTGACTCACCTTTAATTGCGGTAGAAATGTATGTGTTCATGAGAATCGGGTGACCCTTTTTTTGTTTTCCATCTTCGCGCATCAGAGCGGGCTGGATATAATCAAAATCGTTTCTCGATTCAAACGATGTTTTCAACTTTTGATACGTTTCATCTTTCACGAAGGGCATATCCGCAAGCGCAATAAAAATTGAATCATTGCCTGCCGATTCAACCCCGGCTTTAATTGACGAAAACATCCCTTGTTCATAATTTTTATTTAAAATCACTCGAATAGGTTTTCCCGTTTCGTTAGGATACTTCTGTATCAGCTCATTCAGCTTATCAAAATTTTTTCCGCCAACGAGAATAATTTCTTCACAAACGGTGAGAAGCTTCTTTAAAGAGTGAAAGAGAATAGGAAGTTCATTTACGACAACTTCCATTTTCCACTTATTCATGCGGGATGAATTTCCAGCCGCTAAAAGAATTCCCGAATATTTTATTTCACCGCTTTTCACAACGGCAGCTTCATAGATTTCATAATCAAATCTAAATCAGCCGGAAACGGCGCCGGAAAATCTACCTTCTTGATTGCCGAGTCAATGTCTTTTAGTCCGTGTCCGGTAAGGAGGCAAACGGCATTTGCTCCGGAGGGAATTTCGTTTTTCATTTTCAGAGTACCCGCAAAAGAAGCGGCTGAAGAGGGTTCGCAGAAAATTCCCGTTTTTTCAGAAAGCATTTTTTGTGCGGAAAGAATTTCGTCATCGGAGACAAGAAGTATGGTCCCATCTACTTCTTTTAAATTTTTTATTGCCGAATAACCATTTCGAGCAATGTTTACCGAAATAGAATCGGCGATGGTATTCGCTTTATACTCGAAGTCAAATTTGTCAGCATGAAAGGCGTTAAATAAAAATCTGCTTCCTTCCGCTTGCACCGCAATTATTTTGGGAAGCTGTTTGAGCAAGCCGATAAATTGGAGATCAAGAAATCCTTTTACAACGCCGTCTAAAATTACGCCGTCGCCCGCAGGTAGAAAAAGATAATCTATTTTTTGAATTTGATTGATCAGCTCAAACGCAACCGTTTTTTTCCCTTCAATGGTCATCGGATTATATGCGGTATTGCGATTCAGCATTCCGGTTCTTTCCGAAAATTTTAATGAAAGATCGAACGCATTGTCATAATTTCCTTGAATAGGAATGAGTGTGGCGCCGTATTGGAGACACTGCACGAGTTTCGCTTTTGGTGCCGCGGCCGGCATGAAAATAATTGCTTGTTGTCCGGCGGAAGCAGCAATTCCGGACATTGACGAAGCGGCGTTCCCGGTTGACGCAAGAACAATTTTGTTCAGTCCAAATTTCTTTGCGAATGCGGACACAAGGTACGATGCCCTGTCTTTATATGAGCCTGTCGGATTTGTTCCGTCGAATTTGAGATAAATATTTGTTGAATGAGATTCGGTTTTAAATCGCGAAGCATGAATGAGCGGTGTGCTGCCAACCGGTAACGGAGGAAAAAATTCTTTTTCTACCGGTAGATAATCAAAGAGGTCAAAAGAGTCGAGTTCGTTTTTTGAATTTCTTAAGTTATCCGGCAGCTGAACATAGAGAACTCCTTTAAGCGGTTTTCCTTCAAGATCATGTTCTCTACAGTTGGGGCATAACATCAGTGCTTTAGTAATTTCAAATGATCTGCCGCAGGAAGAACAACTATAGCGAAATAATTTTTTCATTGTTACCACAAAGGAATTAAAATACCGGGCTGCCGTTAAACCTTTTGCAACCCGGAATATAAAATACAGGTTACATTGTTAAAGCCATAATGGCTTTTGCGGTGTGGAGACGATTTTCAGCTTCATCAAAGACGATTGAAATATCCGGGTTATCGAGTATTTCATCGGTTACTTCATTGCCGCGGTCTGCGGGAAGCGCGTGCATCAGCTTTACATTTTTATCAGCAAGCTTTATCCGTTTGTCGTCGCAAATCCATGATTTATATTTTTCAAGATTGCTCTTCATCTCTTTTTTGCATTCGGTTTCGTTTTGCAGATAATGATCAACGTCATAAAATCCAAAGCCGCCCCAGTTTTTGGGAATGACGATATGTGCGCCTTCAAACGCTTCATCCATATTGTTCGTAAATTTTAAGGAACCGCCGCCGGCAGCAGCATTCTTGTATGCTTTATCAACAATGTTCTTACTTAAAGGAAACTCTTTCGGATGAGCAACCGTGACATCAATGCCGTAACGGGGGAAGAGAAGAATTTGTGTTTGCGGCACGGATAACGGTTTGCTGTGTGTATCGGCATAAGCCCAGGAAACAGTAACTTTCAATCCTTTGGGATCTCTTCCAAAGTGTTCGAAGATGGTCATTAAGTCTGCGAGTCCCTGGAACGGATGATACACATCGTCTTGTAAAGACATAACAGGAACGGTCGCGTTCGCGGCAAGTTCATCAAGATATTTTTTACCGATGCCGTAAAAACAATTTCTGCAGGCGATACCGTGTCCCATGCGCGAAAGAATAATTGCGGTATCTCTGGCGACTTCCCCGTGCGTGATTTGCATTTTGTCAGGAGTTAAATCGTGAGCGTGCCCGCCAAGCTGCGTCATGCCGGCTTCCATCGAGTTTCTTGTTCTGGTTGATTGTTCAAAGAAAATAGCGAACAATGTTTTATCCTGCAGCAGGCGGTGAGATTCTCCCATAGCAAATTTGCGTTTTAAATCGAAGGCTACTTCAAAAGCAGTATCGAGTTCTTGTTTTGACCAGTCATCATCGGTAAGAAAATGTTTTTTTGATAAATCAGAAACCATTGTAGTACTCCATTAAGTTTTTATTTCAAAAAATATATTTAGAATGTTTCGCAGAACAATGCGTAAAACGCGCTCGCTTTTACAAGATGTTCAATCGGGACTTTTTCATTCGGTGCGTGCGCCATCACTTCATTTCCGGGACCAAAACCAACTACGGGAATTCCGTACATACCGTTAATAGCTATGCCGTTTGTTGAGAAAGTCCATTTGTCCACAACGGGTTGTTCGTTAAACAATTCCGAAAAGACTTTTATTCCGGTTTGAATAGCCGGATGCGTTTCTTCTAATTTCCATGTAGGATAATATTTTTCCATTCCATACTTCAATCCCGTAAAGGTAGTTTCATCATAATAAAGAACTTCAACTTTTGCGTTCATGGCTTTTACGATTTCTTCAACTTGTTTTACAGCGAGTTCTTTGTTTTCTCCCCAAGTCAATCTTCTATCAAGATGAATCTTTGCGAAATCGGAAACCGCGCACAATGAAGGACTTGAAGAAACAAACTCGGAAATAGTAACTGAACCTTTGCCGAGAAAATCATCATGAGCAAGTTGTTCATTTAATTTTTCAATTTCGAGTGCTGCGCGGGAAGCCATATAAATCGCGTTCTTTCCTCTTTCCGGTGCGGAACCGTGAGCGGAGACACCGAAGAAAGAAACTTCAATTTCCATTCTTCCCCGATGACCGCGGTAGATTTTCATGTCGGTTGGTTCTGTAACAATAACGCAATCGGGTTTAATTTTTTCTTCCTCAACAAGATACTTCCAGCAGAGACCGTCGCAGTCTTCTTCCATTACAGTTCCGGTAACGAGAAGAGTAATATCATTTGTAAGTCCGAGTTCTTTTAAAATTTTTCCGGCGGTGATTGCGGCGATTGGTCCTCCTTTTTGATCAACGCTTCCTCGCCCGCAAACGTACCCGTCTGCAATAATTCCGGCTAAAGGATCGAACGACCAATTTTGCATATTGCCCAAATCGACCGTATCAATGTGTCCGTCAATGGCGATAATTTTTTTACCGTTCCCAATTCTGCCGATGATATTTCCCAAACCGTCAACACGGACTTCATCAAATCCGGCTTCTTCCATCATTCGTTGTAATTCCGCAATAACATCTTTTTCTTTCGTGCTTAAAGATTTTATCCGGATAAGCTTAGCAAGATTTTCTGCTGTGTACTGTTCGTATTTTTTTGCAAGGGTTAAAATTTGTTTGGCAAGTTTCATGGGTTGTCCGTTCGTTAGTTGTTGGAGAGGCGGCTTGAGCAAAGTGTCAGCCGTTGCGTGGGTGGTTTATATTGTATGATTCTTTTCAATACAAAGTTCATTTCTAATTGGGACAACAAACTTACAAATTCCTTAAGAAATTTTATAGCGGTTGTTAAAATTATTCTCATTAATTTTATGGCGCAAAATTTTGGACGACATCCGCAGACCTCTGCGCATGTACAGCAACTATTGAAGGAACGAATTCTATGTCCGACCAAATGACACCGATTCCATTCAACAGATTATTTGATTGGATCCTCTCTGAGTACATTAACGAAAAGACAATTTTCGGAATTTCACAAAACCATTTTTACCGTGCGGCACAAAGTTCCGCAAGTTCCATCTTCAACGAACAGCTTGATACACCGCTGGGACCTGCAGCAGGACCACACACCCAACTTGCGCAGAACATCGTTTCTTCCTATTTACCGGGCGGCAGATTTTTTGAGTTGAAAACAGTACAGATACTTGATGAATTGAAAATAGACAAACCTTGTATTGACGCCCAAGATGAAGGCTATAACGTTGAATGGTCTCAGGAGTTGAAGCTTGAGCAGTCGTTTGACGAATACTTAAAAGCTTGGTTTTTGCTTCATGTGATAAAGCCATTGTTCGAACTTTCGCATAATCCGGAACGCGGGTTCGTTTTCAACATGAGCGTAGGATATAATCTTGAAGGCATCAAGACAGAACGAATGAACCGGTTTATCGAAAGTTTAAAAAATGCTTCGTCGAGTGACGCGTATGATCAATATAAAAGTGAAACGATCCGATTTTTAAAGACGAGCAACATTCTACATGCTTCGTTTGGAAAAAAAGAGATTGACCACACGATTGCAAGCATTGAAACTATCTCACCGGAAATATCACGTTCGGTAACGCTTTCAACGATGCACGGCTGTCCTCCGGAAGAAATTGAAGCGATCGCGAAATATCTTCTTAGTGAAAAAAAACTGCACACGTACGTAAAATTAAATCCGACGCTTCTCGGATACGAAAAAGTAAACGGGATATTACAGCAGCTTGGTTACCGTTACATCACGTTGGATCCGGCGTCGTTTGAGCACGACATACATTATAAAGCTGCCGTTCCCATGCTTCAGCGCCTTCAGCTGTTTGCGCATGAGCATGGTCGGCAATTCGGAGTAAAACTTTCCAACACACTCGGTGTCAAAAATAGAAGAAACGTTTTGGCCGGAGACGATATGTATATGTCTGGTCGGTCGCTTTTCCCACTTACTATTAGCGTAGCTAAAATGCTCGCGGAACAGTTTAGCGGCAAATTGCAAATGTCATTTTCGGGGGGAGCCGCAACTTCAAACGTTGATAAAATTCTTGCATGTGGAATCTCTCCTGTTACCCTTGTTACCGATTTACTAAAACCTGGAGGGTATGGCCGGCTTTTTCAAATGGCAAACAAACTCGATGGGAAGAAATTTCCTACAGGCATTCTTGATGTTGAGAACATAAAACTTCTTGCAGACTCATCGTTAAATGATCCTTTCTATAGAAAAGAAAAACGGGAAATTAGTTCGGTAAAAATTCCGACAAAACTTGAATTGTATGATTGTTACGTAGCGCCCTGTGAAAAAGCTTGTCCCATTCATCAAGATGTAGCGGCGTACGTTCACCTTGTTGAAGAAGGAAAATATAATGAAGCGTTTGAAGTTATTGTAGAAAAAAATCCGCTGCCGTTTATTACCTCATATATCTGCGATCATCAATGCCAGGCAAAGTGTACAAGGTGGGATTACGATGACCCGGTGAAAATTAGGGAGATGAAAAAAGTCGCGTCGCATTCCGGTTATCAAACTTACTATGAGAAAATTGTTTCAACCGTTCAAGATGAAAAAGGAAAAACTGCGGTGATTGGTGCGGGACCCGCCGGACTTGCGTGCGCATACTTTTTAGCCAAGGAAGGAATCGATGTAACCATTTTTGAGCGAAGCGCTCGCGCGGGAGGAACGGTGCAAAATGTTATTCCCGATTTCCGTCTTCCGCAAACAGCAATTGATGCCGACATTGAGTTTATAAAAAAACATGGTGTGAAATTTCAGTTTGGAGCGGATGAACATTTCTTGGTTGAGAAATTGAAAGCGCAAGGATTCAAGTATATCTTTGTTGGAATCGGCGCAACAAAATCAACTCCCATTCAATTAGAAAAAGGGAATGAGAACGTCATTAACGCTATCGAGTTTTTGTGGCATTACAACAATAAAGAAGAAAGTAAAATCGGGAAAAAAGTTGCTGTGGTTGGCGGTGGTAATTCTGCCATGGATGCCGCGCGTGCGGCAAAGCGAATCGGCGGTGTTGAAGAAGTGAGCATCGTGTACAGAAGAACAAAAGAATTCATGCCCGCCGATAAAGAAGAGCTTGATGCAGCCATGGAAGACAAGGTAATCTTCATGGAGTTGCTGCTTCCGGTTTCTCATGAAGATGGAAAATTAAAATGCCAGAAAATGCTTTTGGGTGATGTTAGTTCCGACGGAAGAAGAAGTGTTACACCAATAGAGAATGCGTTTGTTCAACTTGAGGTCGATACCATTATTTCCGCAATCGGTGAAAGTGTCGATTTCGATTTGCTCGCTCATAACAATATCGCAGTTGATAGAAGAAAAAATATTGTAGTGGATGGAGCGTCGAATGAAACGTCTCTTGAAAATGTTTTTATCGGTGGAGACGCGTTCCGCGGGCCATCGACAGTTGTTGAATCAATGGCAGACGGAAAGAAAGCTGCGGAAGCAATTCTGAAAAAAGAAAATATGTTCGGGGAACAAAACAGAATTGTTCCCGATGATCTCCTTCACGTTTTGAATAACGTTGCCGTGAAAAAACCGATTGTGCAAGCTGTCGATCGCGACGCAACCATCGAAGCGAGCCGATGTTTGAGCTGCAGTTTTATTTGCAACAAATGTGTAGATGTTTGCCCGAACCGTGCCAATGTTGCCGTTAAGATGGACGGCTCAAAAGATCAGTTTCAAATTTTACATATAGACGGGATGTGCAATGACTGCGGTAACTGCGAAACATTTTGCCCTCACATAGGCGCGCCCTACAAAGATAAACTTACTCTCTTCTGGAGTGAAGCGGAAATGATGGGAAGCAGCAATGACGGGTTCCTTTTGACGAAGCAAAGCGGAAGCGAATCAATCCTTTTGAAAAAAAATAATCAAATATCAGAACTTCATTTTGGGACCGACGGGAAAAATGCGAAAGTCGTGAAAGGTGAGGTTTCTGATTTTGAAATAAAGTTTGTGGTTGAAACACTTCAAAATTATCGTTATTTATTTTTATAAATTTTGGTACCGATATGATACTTATTAAAAATGCAACACTGGTTCATCTTTCACAGGCAAAAGTCGATTCCGGAAGTGATGTGCTTATCGATGACAGCACCATAAAAGCTGTTGGTAAAAATCTTGACGGAAAATATTCTTGCGACAAAGTTATTGACGCGTCACAAAAAATTTTAATGCCGGGCATTGTTTGTGCGCATAACCATTTTTATTCGGCGCTTGCCAGAGGAATCATCGCTGAAATTCCGGCGTCATCCGATTTTGTGAGCATTTTGAAAAATCTTTGGTGGCGGCTCGACCGCGCGCTAGACGAAGAGACGTTGTATTACAGCGGAATCATTGGCGCGATCGAAGCCATTAAAGCGGGTACAACCGCTGTTATCGACCATCATGCTTCTCCCTCATTTATCAAAGGATCGCTTTCTGTTTTAGAGAAGGCGTTTGAACAAGCGGGACTGCGCGGAATTCTTGCGTACGAAATTACTGATCGGAACGGTCAGCAGGGAATGGAAGAAGGAATCGCGGAGAGCGCTTCATTCTTGGAAAAAATCGGACATAAAAAAACTCAAAACAAAAACAATTTAATTGAAGCGGCTGTCGGCGGACACGCCCCATTCACTTTAAATGAAAAGGCGCTTTCGCTGATGAGTGAGTTGGTGAACAGCAGCCGGAGCGGAATCCATCTGCATGTTGCCGAAGATGCATACGATACTTCATTCTCCCATCATCATTATGGGAAAGATATTGTTGTACGATTGGACGGACATCAACTGCTTAATGAAAAAACGATTCTTGTTCATGGTGTGCATTTAACAAAAAATGACGTCGATCTGCTCAATCAGCGGGATGCGTTCTTAATTCACAATCCACGCTCGAATATGAATAACAGTGTTGGCTACATGGACATGCTTCATAAGGTGAAAAATCTTGGCGTTGGAACCGACGGAATAGGCGCCGATATGTTAGAGGAAATAAAATTCGCTTTCTTCAAAAATCAAGAGGCAAAAGGGAGGCTCTCTTATCCCGACTTTAAAAAAATTCTGCAAAACGGCAACGAACTTCTTCACCGCTATTTTCGAAAATCATTTGGAAAAATTGAAGAAGGGTATGCGGCTGATTTAGTGCTTCTTGATTATCAATCGCCAACTCCGCTGTTGTCTGAAAATCTTGCGGGACATCTTCTTTTTGGTCTCTCCTCCCGTGATGTCGAAACCGTACTGGTGAACGGAAAAATTGTTTATGAAGAAAGAAAATTTCCGTTTGACGTAATACCGATTTATGAAGCGGCTCAAAAAGCCGCAAAAAAACTTTGGCAAAAAATGAATTCCATCAAATAACATTCGAGATTCTTATGAAAAATTTCCTTTTCCTAATGATAATTTTAGCATGCGTACTGTGGGGGAAGGAAAAAGAGAATAGCAAATCTCACAAATCTCCCGTCGATTACGTAAATCCTTTTATTGGAACCGGTGGACATGGACACACCTTTCCGGGCGCATCAGTGCCGTTTGGCATGGTTCAATTAAGTCCCGACACACACACGGAAGGATGGGATTGGTGCTCGGGGTATCATGCATCGGATAGCTCGATAATGGGTTTCAGTCACACGCACCTCAGCGGTACGGGCGCTGCCGATTACGGCGATATTCTTTTTATGCCGACTACTGGAGACATAAAATTTAATGCGGGAAGTCGCGAAAATCCGGATGAGGGTTACCGGTCAAGATTTTCTCACAACAATGAAATTGCAAAACCGGGATATTATTCCGTTTTTCTCGATGACTATAAGATAGCTGCTGCATTAACAACATCGGAGAGATGCGGATTCCAGAAATATATTTTCCCTTCACAAGCGCAAAAAAATATTCTCATCGACCTTGACCACGGCATACAGGATATAACAAGAAATTCCTCCATCAAAATTATTGATGCTCAAACAATAGCCGGTTTCAGGCGTTCCGGCGGTTGGGCAGATGATCACACGGTTTTCTTCTATGCGGAATTTTCAAAACCTTTTTCGCAAGCGATACTCTTCGACGGAGCAAAGCAAATTAAAAATGAAAATGTTCTTGAAGGAAAAATTGTGAAAGCGGCTTTGCAGTTTGGTGGCAGCAACGAAGAAACGATTCTCGTGAAAGTCGGTATTTCTGCGGCAAGCATTGAAGGAGCAAAAAAGAATTTAAAGAAAGAAATTCCCCTTTGGAATTTTGATTTGGTTGTTCGCTCGGCAGCTTCCCGGTGGGAAAAAGAACTTTCAAAAATTGAAATAACTTCAAACTCGGAAGAAAACAAAACCACATTTTACACCGCTCTGTATCATGCAATGCTGGCTCCTAATATTTTTAGCGATGTTGACGGCGGATATACGGGAATGGATAAGAAAATTCATTACGCGAAAAATTTTACGATATACACCGTCTATTCGCTGTGGGATACATTCCGCGCGCTTCATCCGCTCCTTTCAATTATTGATAGAAAACGGACGAACGATTTTATCCAATCAATGTTAGCGAAGTATCAGGAATCAGGATTACTGCCTGTTTGGGAGCTCGCTTCAAATGAAACTAACTGTATGATCGGCTATCACGCGGTTCCTGTAATTACGGACGCGTTTATGAAAGGAATAAAACATTACGATGTTGAAAAAATTTATTACGCGATGAAGACAAGCGCTATGCAAGATGTACGGGGATTACGATACTATAAACAAATGGGTTTCATCCCTATGGATAAAGAAGAAGAATCGGTTTCAAAAACACTTGAATACGCATATGATGATTGGTGTATAGCGCAAATGGCGAAGTCTTTAAAGAAGAATGATGACTACCGCTACTTTGTAAATCGGGCGCAAAATTATAAAAATGTTTTTGACTCAGCTACAACATTTATGCGCGGAAGAATGTACAGTGGCATGTGGAAACAAAAATTTGATCCGGTTGAGGCGTTTCCCGGCGGGGCGGGAGAATTTACCGAAGGAAGTTCATGGCAGTACACCTGGTTTGTTCCACAGGATGTGAGCGGACTTATGAAATTAATGGGAGGCGATCAAGCATTTTCTGGAAAACTGGATCATCTTTTTAAAGCTGAAGCCGAAACAAAATATTTTATTCCTTCGGACATGAGCGGGCTAATTGGGCAGTATGCACACGGAAATGAACCAAGTCACCACGTGGCGTATCTCTACAACTTTGTGGGTGATGCTTGGAAAACGCAATTCCGTGTACGGAATATTATGGAAACAATGTATGCTGCTTCTAAAGATGGTTTAAGCGGAAATGAAGACTGCGGACAAATGTCTGCCTGGTATGTTTTAAGCGCGCTCGGTTTTTATCCGGTAACTCCGGGAAGCAATGTTTACGCTATCGGAAGTCCGTTGTTTGATAAAGCGGTTATTAAACTTGAAAACGGAAAGCGATTTACTGTTGAAACAAAAAACAACGGAAAGGAAAACTCTTATATTTCCTCTGCGCAATTAAACGGTAAAATTTTTAAAAAATCTTTTCTTCTCCAGTCACAAATTGCAAATGGCGGTGCGGTAAGTTTCACGATGTCGAATGCGCCAAACAAAAATTGGGGAACAGCAAAAGCCGACCGCCCCGTTTCGGAAATTCTTGATCCGGCTTTCGTTCCCGTAGAAAAGAAATGGCATTTTACACCCACGATTCCGGGAGAAGCAAAAAACTTTTCGGTTAAAAAAGAAATTTCATTTCAGTGTTACACAAAAGGATCGCAAATTCATTATACGCTTGATGGAACAAATCCGACGGAACAATCTCCTCTTTTCACCAAACCGTTTTTTATTGAGCATTCAACCGAAATTAAAGCACGCGCTTTTAATGCGGAACTTCCACCTTCCGAAATTTTAACCGCGGAATTTACGAAAGCAATTGCGCGGGATACTGTTAATCCGTTTTATGTCCATGAAGGAATTGTCTATCCGACAATTACTCTTGCACATCAACCGAACAGACAGTACACCGGCGGCAGTAGCTATGCATTGATCGACGGGATACGGGGTTCGCATAATTTTCATGATGGAAAATGGATTGGGTTTCAGGAAGATGATCTTGATGCAACGATAGATTTAGGGAAGAGTGTTTCCATCGCATCAATTCATGCCGGGTTTATGCGAAGTCAAGGTTCATGGATTTTTCTTCCTGCGGAAATAATTTTTGCCGTGTCGGAAGACGGAAAACATTTTACCAATGTCTATTCGGAAAAAATAAATGCAGCGGAGAGAAATGATGACAATCAAACTCTCTCGTTCGGCGGAAACGTTACTGCCAGCGGTAGGTATATTAAAATCTTCGCAAAAAATTTGAATGATTTACCCTCATGGCACAAAGGAAGCGGCGGAGGCAAAGCATTTATTTTTATAGACGAAATTATGATAGAAGAAAACTAAACGGCCGGAAATGTAAACGTCTCACCGATTTTCGAGAGCCCCAGCGTCACGTTGCACTGTCTGTATGCTTCAAGCATGCGTTGAATTGCTTCTCCCCGTGGTTCATTCCCTTGTCTGAACGTTTCGGTATGAATCGGAATAAAAAATTTTGCTTTCACATCTTCCGCCATTTGTAACGCTTCCTCCGGATTGCAGTGATTAAATTTCCATGGGTTGTAGGCGCCAATCGGCATAATGGCCACGTCAACTTCTTCGTTCGATTCTTTAAATTTATTTGTCATTGCCGTATCGCCGCCGAATAAAATTTTAATACCATTGCGCTCCAGAACATACGCATTAAAACTTCTTCCGTTTTCATAATATCCGCGCGAGCGGTCGTGTTCTCCGGGGAAACGCCAGCCAAAATGTTTTACCTCCAATGCTTTGATATTTAGCCCGTTGATGTTTTTAGTTTCCCACCAATCAATTTCAGAAAGAGATTTCCATGGTAAGGCTTCAATCACATCAGCCGTGTTAAATGCAGTTAGGCAGTCAAGTTGCTTTTCATATTTATCAGTTAGATTTTTTAATGATTGATAATCCATGTGGTCCATGTGTGCGTGCGAAAGAAGTACAAGATCGGGTTTCGGCAATTCATCAAAGGCTAATGCGGGAGCCGAATAACGCGAAGGTCCGAAAGTAATACCAAGAAAGTAGACGCCAAATCTATCAAACAAAACCGGGTCGGTTAAAATTATTTTTCCGTAGATGTTCAAGAGAACAGTTGAGTGTCCCAGCCACGCGATATTAACTTCGTCATTCTTCCATGCTTCCGGATTTGGTTTTGTTACCGGAGCCGAGGCTTTTGTTTGATTTTTGTTTGAAAGGAGAGAAGGGAACATTATGGAACCCAAAGAGAGAGCGGATACTTTTTTTACAAACGATCTTCTGTGCATTATTTGCCGGTATTTTGTTGGTAAAGAAATTTCTATTTTAGTTGTAGGTAAAATAAAAAATCTGACGAAAAGTAACGGAGTAGAAAATGAGATACAAGAAATTTGCCAAATTGGATGAAGAAGTTTCTCTTTTAGGTTTCGGCTGCTGGGGAATTGGAAAATCAATGTGGATTGGCGCCGAAGATACGGAATCAAAAAAGGCGCTTCATAAAGCAATTGAAAAAGGAGTAACGCTCTTCGACACCGCTTACGTCTACGGTATGGGTCACAGCGAAACGCTCGTCGGCGAAGTTGAAAAAGAATCCGGAAAGAAATTGTTCATTACGTCGAAAGTCCCTTCCAAAAAATTTGAATGGCCGGCGAAAGACTCTTCAACCTTAAGTGAAAGTTTTCCTAAAGATCATATCATCCAAATGACGGAGAAAAGCCTAAAAAATTTGAAACGCGACTATCTCGATCTTCAGCAATTTCATGTTTGGAATGACAATTGGGCAAAAGAAGATGAGTGGAAAGAAGCTGTGTATCATTTGAAAAAGGAAGGAAAAGTCCGCGCGTTCGGAATTTCAATTAATGACCATCAACCATGGAACGGAATTGAAGCGGGGAAGACCGGACTTATTGACTCCTTTCAAGTGATTTTTAATATTTTTGATCAGTCACCGACTGATGAACTTTTCTCATTCTGCGAACAAAATAAAATTGCTATCCTTGCTCGTGTGCCGCTGGACGAAGGAAGCCTCACCGGAACCATCACCCCGGAGACAACCTTCCCAAAAGAAGATTGGCGCAATCATTATTTTCACGGCAACAGAAAAAAGGAAGTGTACGAGCGAGTATTGAAAATACAAGAGGACACAAAAGATGAGACTGAAAGTGTAGCGGAAGCAGCATTGCGTTACATTATCGGATTTAACGCCGTCACGTCGGTCATTCCCGGAATGCGCAGCGAGAAAAACTTGCTGGCAAATTGCCGCTCCATTGAGAAAGGTTCGCTCTCACCGGAAACGATAGAAAAAATGAAAACCCATCGTTGGGTGAGAAATTTTTATGCCTAACGAAAATTTCGAAGTTGAAAAGCTTTATACACAAGGTATCCGGTTAGAGTATTTTACTCTTGGCTACAATATTCTTGAAGCCGCTGCAGCGATTACTCTTGGCGGGATAGCAACAAGTATTGCGCTGATTGGATTTGGACTCGACAGCATTGTGGAGTCTCTCTCCGGATCAGTTTTATTGTGGCGACTATCAAAGGGGAGACTTCTTCCGAAGGAACAAGAAGAGAAAGTTGAACACCGGGCGCAAAAATTTGTTGCCGTTACCTTTTTTATTCTCGGCGCGTACGTGCTTATTGAATCAGTTTTAACTTTATATAACCAGGAAATTCCACAACATTCTTTGGGTGGAATTATTCTTGCGCTGCTTTCTTTAATCATTATGCCCTTACTCGGAAAAGCGAAATTGCAAACCGGAAAAGCTCTCAAAAGCAAAGCGCTTATCGCTGATGCAAAAGAAACATTTGCGTGCGCGTTTCTTTCAGTGGCATTGCTGCTTGGCTTGGCTGCAAATTTTTTCTTCGGATTTTGGCAGGCTGATCCATTAGCCGGGGTAGTTATTGTTTACTATCTTTTTAAAGAAGGAAAAGAAAATTGGGAAGGGGAGTGTGAATGCGCTATAGAATAGTGGGAACTGTTCGAAATTAAGCACAAAACAGTAAGAAGTTTTCAATCCGCGGCAGAGCAGTCTTCAATCAAACAAACATCAAATTTTCCTATATTTGCAACGTAATTTTGAAAAGGAATGTATGGACTTTATTGAGAAGCTGCGGAAAATAAAAGAGAAATTTGATAGAATTAACGACCACCTTTCCGACCCGGATTATCTCAAAAATACTGAAAAACTTATCGCGTTAAGTAAAGAACGTAGTGAGCTCTCAGAAATTATTGGTGCGTATGACGAGTATTCAAAAACGCTTTCGGATATTAAGGGGAATCAAGAATTAATTGAATCAGGCACAGATAAAGAATTGGTTGAACTTGCCGAGGCCGAACTTGAAGACCTCAAGTCCAGAAAAGAAAAATTAGAAGATGAAATAAAGATTCTTCTGCTTCCCAAAGATCCGAACGACGACAAGGATGTGATTATGGAAATCCGTGCGGGAACCGGAGGAGACGAAGCCGCATTGTTTGCCGGCGATCTTTTCAGAATGTATTCCCGTTATGCCGAAACCCGCGGATGGAAAATTGAACTGATCGACATTAACGATACAGCCGGTCTTGGTGGATTAAAAGAAGTTATATTTTCAGTGAGCGGCACGAGTGTTTTCGGTGATTTGAAATTTGAAAGCGGTGTTCACCGCGTGCAGCGTGTACCGGCAACTGAAGCTAACGGAAGGGTCCATACCTCTGCCGCATCTGTTGCAGTACTTCACGAAGTTGAAGACGTGCAAATCGATATCAATCCAAATGACTTAAAAATTGACGTTTACCGGAGCGGTGGCGCCGGCGGACAAAACGTTAACAAAGTTGAAACAGCTATTCGTATTACCCATCTTCCCACCGGACTTGTTGTGCAATGCCAGGATGAGCGGTCACAATTAAAGAATCGTCAGAAAGCCATGAAAGTTTTGAAAGCGCGTCTTTTCGATATGAAACAAAAAGAACAGACGAGTGAAATTGCCGCCACACGAAAATCAATGGTTGGAAGCGGAGACCGGAGTGATAAAATCCGCACTTATAATTATCCCCAAAATAGAATTACCGATCATCGTATCGGCTTAACGCTCTATAATTTGTCGGGAATAATGGAAGGCGATTTAACGGAAATGATAGAGCAGCTAAAAATGGCAGACCGCACAGAAAAATTGCAAGCTGAAATGCAATCGTGATACTTCGCTTTCGACGATTTTAAGCACAACTACTATATGCCAACTCATTAAAGACTTTTTCTTATATTTCTTTCATTGAATCTACTACTTATCGTTTTAGGAGAATGAGTAATGAAAAAGTTTTTTAGTCTCTCAATAATCGTTTTAACCCTTTTTTGCAGCGCAGCATTTTCGCAGCAAAAAGAACTTACCGTCGATCTTATTCAATCTAACCGCGATTTTTACGGGAAGAACTTGAGCGGAGTGCAATGGTTTGACGGTGGAGAGAAATTTTCGTTTTTAAAACGCGACCCGGAAACAAAATCAACCTCCATCTACGAACACATTGTGGTCACCGGTGAGGAGAAGGTGCTTATTTCCGGTAACGACTTGAAAATATCTCCTGATGATAAACCATTCGTAATTCAAAACTATGAGTGGCTTCCGAACGACAAATACATTTTATTCACGGGAATGCTTCCGGCACGTGCGTTAAAAACCGGCGGCGCATTTTACATTTACGATGTTGCAGCAAAAAAGTTTTTTCTTTTAGCGGATTCTGAACAAGAACAAGAAAATGCTTCCTTCTCACCGAACGGAGAAAAACTTGCGTTCGTTCGGGGCAACAACGTCTTCGTCGTTGATATCAAAACAGATAAGATTACCCAAATTACTTCCGACGGCAGTGCGGTTATTTTGAATGGAATTTTTGATTGGGTTTACGAAGAAGAATTCGGAATTATCAACGGAATTAGATGGTCCCCCGATAGTAAACGGATCGCATTCTGGCGGCTTGATCAGTCACAAGTTCCCGAAATGCACATTGCTAAATGGGATTCACTGTATCTAAATTTTCTCGACATGCGGTATCCCAAAGCCGGAACGCGCGGTTCGATGGTGCAAATTGGTATTTCCGAAATTGAACATCCGAACGTGGTTTGGGCTGATCTAGGAGCGGAAACTGATATTTATATCCCACGCATAGAATTTACCAACGACCCGAATCTTCTTTCCATTCAACGTCTCAATCGCTTGCAGAATAAATTGGATTTTCTTTTTGCCGATGTCAAAACAGGCAAAACAAAAAATATTTTTACCGAAACCGATTCTTGTTGGATTGATATAAACGACAATTTAAAATTCTTAAAAAGCGTAAATCAATTTGTGTGGAATTCCGGCAAGGATGGCTTCCAGCAGCTTTATCTGTTTGATTACAGCGGCAAACAAGTGAAACAGTTGACGAAAGGGACTTTTGAAGTTGATAAAGTACTCGGGGTTGACGAGAAGAACAAAGAAGTTTTCTATACGTCAAATGAACGAAGCACAATCACTACCGATTTGTACGCCGTGAACTATGAAACCGGAAAGCGGAGAAGAATCACCGAAGAAAAAGGCTCGCATAGCGTTAACCTTTCTCCAAATGAAAAATATTTCATCGACCGATTCTCCACCGCAAATCAAATAGCCTCATCATATTTGTTCAAAACGAACGGCAGTAAGCTGCGCGATTTAGTTGTGAACGATATGTCAATCTTCAAAGAGTACAATCTTTCGCCGGTTGAATTTTTCCGTTTCAAAACAAGTGACGGTGTTGAGCTTGACGCTTCAATGATTAAACCGCCAAACTTTGATGCGCATAAAAAATATCCGGTGTTGGTCAATAATTACAGCGGACCCGGTTCTAAAACCGTTATGGATTTATTCGGAAGAGATTTATGGTTCCAAATGCTTGCTCAAAAAGGATATATCATTTTCTCGCTTGATAACAGAGGCACAGGCGGACGCGGTGAAGCATTTAAAAAATTGGTTTACAAAGATTTGGGACACTGGGAAGTAAACGATCAAATTGAAGGAGCAAAATATCTTGCGTCGCTTCCTTATGTGGATGCTTCCCGCATCGGCATCTGGGGCTGGAGCTACGGCGGGTACATGGCAGCGCTTACTCTTGAAAAAGGTGCGGAGTATTTTAAAGCCGCAGTGGCTGTTGCACCGGTAACCGATTGGAAATTCTACGATAACATTTACACCGAGCGGTATATGGCAACACCGGAATTAAATCCAAAAGGTTATGAATCGAGTTCGGTCTTAACGTACACCGACAAATTAAAAGGAAAATTATTGCTGATTCACGGAACCGCCGACGACAATGTCCATTTTGAAAATTCCGTTGCGCTTGTTACAAAATTGGTTGCTGAAGATAAGTCGTTTCAAACGATGTATTATCCTGAAAAGAATCATGGAATTTACGGCGGTAAAACCCGCCTGCATCTTTACAAATTGATGACGGAATTCATCCTTAATAACTTATGATAAAAAAAGTATTGTAGATTTTTAATGAATAGAGAATTAATCGAAAATAAATATCTTCGGTTGTTATTTCTGCTTCTCGGATTTTTCTTTCTTGTAGTCGGAATCATTGGTATCATTTTACCGGTGATGCCGGGCTTAGTGTTTATTATTGTGTCGACATACTTCTTCTCGAGAAGTTCACACAAATTTCACGATATGCTTATTAATAACCGGTATGTCGGAAAATATATTAAAGAATATTACTCCGGTGTGCCGATTCCGCTGAGTACAAAAATTTTCGCAGTTCTCTTTATGCTGATTTCCCTAATTATCGGCATCTATTTTCTGTGAGGCAGTAATGAATATTCAAATCTTCGGAACAAAAAAGTGCAGGGAAACCCAAAAAGCCGAACGCTACTTTAAAGAGCGGAGAATTCCTTTTCACTTTCGCGATTTGACGGAGAAAGGTATAAGCAAAGGAGAGCTTGAAAATATTTCATCCGTTATTCCTCTTGATGAGTTGATGGATACCGAAGGAAAACAGTTTGAGAAGAGAAATTTAAAATTTATGAAGTATGATATTGAAGAAGAATTACTCAACGATCCTTTATTGCTGAAAACTCCGGTAGTGCGTAACGGCAGACTGGTTACTGTAGGTAATAAACCGGAAGTTTGGAAAACCTGGACTTAGAAAAAAATACTTTATAGCGTAACGAGTTTTTCAACCGCTGCGAGTGCTTCATCAATTTTAGAAACATCTTTACCGCCTGCAGTTGCAAGATGCGGTCTTCCGCCGCCGCCGCCGCCGAGTATTTTAGCTGCCTCACCAACAATTTTTCCGGCGCTGAGTTTTTTTTCTTTAATAAGATCATCGGAAACAACGCACACTAACCCGACTTTCCCTTCAATTTCAGAGGCGAGCAAACCAACGCCATTTTTCATTTTATTCCGGAGTTCATCACCAAAGGATTTTAGTTCATCCATGGTTGCCGCGGAGACTCTTCCTTTGAAGATAGAAATTCCGTTTACCGTTTGAGGCGCGCTTACGATGGAATCAATTCCGCCCAGTTTTTCTTTCAACTTAAACTCGGCAAGTTCTTTTTCAAGCTTTTTCTTTTCTTCTTGAAGTTCACTCAAACGGGATTCCGAATTTCGGATTTTTGCTTCTTGCTCTAAAAGATATTTTTCCACGCCTGCGCCCGTGGTAGCTTCAATTCTTCTTACACCGCTTGCTATAGAAGATTCGCTTAAAATTTTGAACAGACCGATTTGTGCCGAGTTCTGCACATGCGTGCCGCCGCAGAATTCCATTGAGAAATCACCAAACTGCACTACATTGACAAACTCACCGTACTTGTCTCCGAAGAACATCAACGCACCCATTTTTTTTGCTTGTTCAAAAGGAACATTGAGGTGATGCGTAAGCGGGATGTTTCTTCTTAACTGTTCATTCACAATCGTTTCAATATCGCGCAATTCTTCTTCACTTACTTTTGCGAAGTGGGAAAAATCAAACCGGAGTTTATCCGGCGCAACAAGAGAGCCTGCTTGATGAACATGTGTACCAAGTACTTGACGCATAGCAGCGTGAAGGAAGTGAGTAACCGAGTGGTTTCTCATGATGTCCCAACGGCGAACGGCATCAACTGTTGCTTGTACAGTGTCATTCACCCCTAATTTTAAGTTGGATTCGTGCTCAATGACGTGGATAATTTTATTTTCAATTTTAGTGATGTCAGCAACTGAAAAATTAGTTCCATTTATTTCCAGTGTCCCGGTATCGCTCACCTGTCCACCCGACTCAACATAGAAAGGAGTTTTGTCAAGAATTACGAGATCGTTGTTTCCATCTTTTTTGAAGCCGATGATTTTAGCTTTGGAGGTAAAATCCGTATAACCTGTAAATTCAGTTTGCGCTTCGGCTTTTACGCTGAAAAGGGAAAGATCGTTGAAGTTGACATTCACAGAAGCGAATTTGTCCTTGGTAGCTTCACGTCCGCGCTCTTTTTGCTGCTGCATCAGTTTATTAAAATTATTTTCATCAACAGTAAAACCAATTTCGCGGGCCATTACTTGAGTTAAATCGAACGGGAAACCAAAAGTATCATACAATTTAAAGGCGTCACTTCCGTTGACGACTGTTTCATTTTTTGCTTTTAATTCTTTCACGATTGAATCAAACAGTTCGATACCTCTATCAAGCGTCCGGTTAAAACTTCCCTCTTCACTTTTTACAATTTTCTTTACGTAATCTTTTTTCTCTTTTATTTCGGGAAAAACAGTACTCATGGTTTCAACCAGAATATCAACAAGCGAAAAAAGAAACGGCTCCTTCAACATAAGTTTTCTTCCGTAGCGTGAAGCACGGCGCAAAATTCTGCGAAGCACATACCCGCGTCCGTCATTTCCGGGAACGGCTCCATCCGCAATAGCAAAGGTGAGCGTACGGATATGATCCGCAATTACCCGCATGGCAATTTTATTTTCTTCTACCGCGTACTTCACTCCTGAAATTTCAGAAATTTTTTTGATGAGCGGCATGAACACGTCGGTATCGTAGTTGGAATTTTTCTTTTGTAATACGGCGCAGACACGTTCAAACCCCATTCCGGTATCTACATGCTTCGACGGGAGATCGTGGAGTTTCCCGTTTTCATCTCTGTTATATTGAATGAAAACAAGATTCCAAATTTCGATGCACTCCGGTGTTCCGGCGTTCACATATTTGGGATTGTCGTAGTCATCGGTAAGATTAATATGAATTTCGGAACAAGGACCGCAAGGACCGGTTTCTCCCATTTCCCAGAAATTATCTTTTTCATCAAAGCGGAGAATATGAGCTGGATTAATATCGGTTTTTGTTTTCCAAAGCTCGAATGACTCATCATCGGTGCGGTAAACGGTGGCGAACAATCTTTCCTTCGGGAGTTTCCAAACTTCTGTAAGCAATTCCCATGCCCATTGAATCGCGTCGGTTTTGTAATAATCGCCGAAACTCCAATTGCCGAGCATTTCAAAAAAAGTGTGATGGTAGGTATCGTGTCCGACCTCTTCAAGATCATTATGTTTCCCGCTTACGCGAATGCATTTCTGGGTATCGGCTGCGCGGTTGTATGGACGGGTTCCCTTTCCAAGAAATACATCTTTGAACTGATTCATTCCGGCGTTGGTAAAAAGAAGTGTGGGGTCATCAAACGGCACCACCGGTGCGCTCGAAACGATTTTATGCTGTTTACTTTCGAAAAAATCTAAAAACTGTTGTCGTATTTCTTGTGAAGTCATAAATCCTTTATTCTCAAATTTTACAATTGAAAGATAAGAAAAAAGAGAAAAAGGATTTGGCAAAAAGATTGAGAAGCCTAAGCCTTTTAGGAGTTTATGTACAGCAACATTTAAGCGAATTGCTCTCATCCTAGAAGAGGTGGTGGGTAATTCACTCCGCACAATAAAATGATTCAATTAGAAGTTGGAATTTTTCTCTGCATTATTTTCGAATCACTTTGTGATGTGGCAATATAATCTGCTAAGATTGCCATCCGACATTCTCGTCGTTTATCCGCCCAATTTGTCGTCTTCCCCTCAACACTACTCTTCGTTCTTTTCAATTTCTATTACTTTATCCGTGGCACTTAGATTGCTACTCCATGCGAAAAGATATTTTTAGCGAGTAAGTACATGAAGAATATATATTTTATTATCCTGGCGGCAGTTGCCTTTTCCTTTCCAACATTGGCGCAAGATTCTACCGGTGTGAAAGAAAAAACAGAAAAAGTTCAACATGAAACCGGAAACAATGGAAAGGGAATGCAAATGGGTAAAAAGAAAAACGATGTCTTTATCGATAAGGACGGCGATGGTATTTGCGATTTCCGCGCTAAAGGAATGAGCTTTGAAAAATTTCGAAAAAGAAAACAACAAGGAACCGGTGACGGTCAAGGAAACGGAAAGGGAAAGAATTGAAAAAGGTCATAATTATTTTATTTGTGTTCGGGTCTCTGATGGTGAGCAACGCTCAAATTGACTTATCAACCGAGATGTTTTACTACAGCGACGACAATATTTACAACAGCGCGGTGAAAGTATCGGACAATATTATGAACGGTGCGCTTACTACATCGTATACCTCTCAAAAAGGGGCGAATGCTTTTCAGATTTACAGTCAACAGACATTTACCTATTACCAAGAAAATATGATCACTTCATCCTATTTGCAGAAGTACGGTGTGGCAGATAATTACCAATTTTCGGATGAAACTCAGATGAATTTCGGCGCGAATTACAGCCTTAAAAACAATAGAGATGTTTTTACGATTCTCGATTTCACTCAACTTTCCGCTTACTCAAATTTGAGTCATGCTTTTTCAGAAACGGATATGCTGACGGGGGGATACATTTATTACAATAACCGATTTAAAAATTTTTCGTTGTTCTCTCACTCGGTACATAAAATGTTTCTCCGATGGAATAGTTCATTCGAAACTGAAACGTCTTTTATTCTTTCAAGCGATGTAAGCGCAAAAATTTATCCTGAAACAAAAATTTCAGAATCCGGTTCCGTTTATCAACTAAATTTATTTGCGCAGGTAGGGCAGTCAATCGCAGAAAACACCGGACTAAGTTTGTACGGACAAATGAGAAAGAACTTGACAGCTGAATCGAGAACATTTTATTATGACAACACTCTTTTTTATCAGGACGAATTGTTTAATGATGTCTTTTCAAACGAAGGGTATGAAGCCGGAATTTCATTAACTAAAATGTTTTCCGGTAATGCGGGAATAAAGGCTGAAATTAACTACAGCAGCAGAACGTTTTCCAACCTTCCGGTTTTTGATGCCAACGGGAATGAGGTTTTGCCGAACCGTAGTGATAATCAGCTTGGATTCGGAGTAGAGTATCACCATGATTTGTCCCGTTATTTCTCCGGTGTGTCGCTCCACCTAAATTGGAACTACTTGATTAATAAGTCCAACGACATGCTTTACAAATACAATAATCAAATGTATTCAGTTGGGTTCAATTATTCTCTATAATGTTGAACCTCTCGGCTCTGCGGGTTAGTTTTTTATTCCGTACTTCTGCAGTTTGTAACGGAGATTTCTTTCGGTTAATTCTAAAAGTTTTCCGGCTTGCGTTTGGTTTCCGTTACTTTTTTGAAGCGCATCGTAGATCAATCGTTTTTCAAGCGCTTCCACTTGCTCTGTAAGTGAACCGGTTAACACCTCCAAGGTTGTTTCTTCATTAAATCCTTTTATCGAGATGGGCAAATCATTTTTAGTGATGACATTATTTCTTGCGAGTACAACCGCCCGTTCAACGCTGTTTTCAAGCTCTCTCACGTTACCCGGAAAGTTATATTTCATCATCGCGTCAACAGCTTCTTTGGTAATGGTGAAATTTTCTTTCTTATTTTCTTCGGCATACTTCTTCAAAAAATATTCGGTAAGGGGAAGAATATCTTCCTTTCTTTCTCGTAACGGTGGAATTTTAATTGCGACGATATTTAATCGATAGTAAAGGTCTTCCCGGAAGGTTCCTTCTTTAATTTTCTTTTCAAGGTTTTGATTTGTTGCGGCGATAACGCGTACGTCAATCGGAAGAGTTTCCGTTCCACCGACGCGTTCAATTTGTTGTTCTTGAAGTACGCGGAGAAGTTTTACCTGCACATTGAGGGGAACATCGCCGATTTCATCCAGAAAAATCGTTCCTTTGTCCGCAAGTTCAAATCGTCCTTTTTTCAATTTATCGGCTCCGGTAAAAGCGCCTCGTTCGTGTCCGAACAACTCACTTTCAATCAAGGTTTCCGAAAGCGATGGAATATTAACGGCAATAAACGGATTGTTTTTTCTAGGACTTATAAAGTGAATTGCTTTTGCCATCACTTCTTTGCCGGTTCCATTTTCTCCCGTTAACAAAACGGTTGCTTTACTTTCTGCAACGCGTGAGGCAAGGCTAATTGCTTCTTCCATTTTGGGAGACTGCGAAATGATTGTTGAAATTTTGAAACGCTCTTCAAGCTGCTGTTTTAAAAGCTGATTTTCCGATTTCAGATTTTTGTTTTCGATGATTCGTTCAAGCAGCAAATCAAGTTCATCCAAATCTATTGGCTTGGACAAATAATCGTATGCACCGAGACGCATAGCGTACACGGCGTGTTCTATTGTTCCGTATGCGGTAACAATAACAAAACTTATTTCAGGATTTAACGTTTTTACTTCAGCCAGGACTTCAAGTCCGGTTTTATCCGGCATTTTATAATCCGAAATTACAATGTCTATTGCAGCGCTTTTTACGAGATTAATTCCTTCCTGCCCGGATGCCGCAACCGAGACGTTGTATCCTTTTTTCTTGAGATATCCGGAAAGGATTTCTCTCTGCCCCTGTTCATCGTCGATAAGTAAAAGATTAAAGTTTTTCATATGCCGGAATAGTTATTGTGAATGTTGTACCTTCATTAACTTTACTGGTAACATAAATTGTGCCGTTGTGCTGGTTCACAATTTTTTGTGCGATACTTAGCCCAAGTCCATTGCCGTCTTTTCTTGTTGTGAAGTACAGATTAAAAATTTTGGAGAGATTTTGTTCAGATATACCCCGTCCCGAATCTGAAATATTAATTGAAAATGAATTCCCGATTACCTCTGTCGCAAGTGAAATCGTTCCATTATTTGGTGTCGCGTCAAAAGCATTTTGAAGGAGATTCATCAGCACTTGTTTCATCAACTCGGGATCAAAAACTACGGTGGATTTTTCTTTTGCTTGAACGGTAAAGGTGATATTCTTCTGTTCAGCTTCTTCTTTAAATAAAAGATAAAGCTCATTAAAAAAATCTGTCGTAACATTTTTTTTCTTTTGAAGCTCTAACGGTTTGGCGTAACTAAGAAATTGAGTGATGATTTTATTTATCCGTTCTACTTCAGATTTTAATACGCCGGTGATACTCGCAAATTCCGCACTATCATCGTTGGGGGCAAATTCTCTGCTCAACCGATGCGCAATCATTCCAATGGCGTTAATGGGATTGCGGATTTCATGAGCAACACCGGAAGCAAGTTCGCCCATGGCGGAAAGTTTTTCATTTCTTTTCTTTTGTTCTTCAAGTCTTCGCTGTTCAGTTAAATCTTTTATCACAAGCGTCGATTCATTTTCTTCGGCGCCGTGCGAAACGGTGACGGAAAAATATTTTGTGTCATTGCCTGTTTGTGTTGAAAATTCAAAACTATTTTGCTTCTCATCAATTACGGACTGCTTGTATGATGAAAATAATTGGTCCGAACATAAAGTAAGGTGCAGCCCCAAAACTTGCTGAACCTCTTTCCCGAAAAGCTTTTCAGCTTGTTTGTTAAATAATGAAATGGAAAAATCGGAATTGATTACAATAACCGCTTCTCCCATATTCTCAAGTACTGCGCCGGAAAATGTTTTTACTTTGCTCAATTCTTTTGAAACTGATTTTAAGTTCTCCATCGTAAAAACAATACTGAGGACGATAATGGAGATGGCGGCAAGCAATAACGAAATGATAATTATTCTTCTGATCATTCTTGTTTCAAGATTCTTAATCTCATCCATCGCCAAACCGATCCTGAAAACGCCGATAGTTTCGCCTTCAAATTTTAACTGTTGAATCACCTCATATACTTTTGTGTTGCGGTAGGTAAACTCACGTGTAAGCGGTTTATCCTCTTGAAGTGCTTGCTGTAGAAGAGCATCGCCCTGGATTGCATTAATAGTTGTAATCCCTTTACTCGCTGTGAGAACTCCACCGCTATCCTGCAAAACGATATACACTATTCCGGGATTTTCGGCAATGTCTTGAACGATTTTTCCGATTCCGATTTTTTTTCTGAACGCAAGAAGCGAAGCTGCGTCGAGATTTATAATAATTGCACCTTTTCTATTTGCCCTCGCAACGGCAACCGCGAAACGGTTATTCCCGGCAATTCGTCCCTCTTTTAAACCAATAACCGCTTCATTTAATTTCCCCTCAAGTAGAGCGGTAATTTCTTCAGGCCGCTGCTGGTTTCTTTTTGATCTGAACAAGCCAAGTTGAGGAAGTCCGTTTGAAAGAACCCGCTCTCCTTTATCGTTTAAAATATTGATCCGGAAAAGAGAATTCATCTTTCCATAATTCGCAAGCTTCTGTTCTGTAAGAATGCCGGAGCTGTCAAGACTTTTAATAAAGCGTGCGTTATCCAGAAGTCGTTCCGCAAGCAGGTTTTCAATTTCATCGGAGGAATGGAGCGTGTTCAAACTGGCTAACCGGATAGTTTCTATTAATGAAGCTGATTGCTTATCAAGCAGGCGGTAGATCTCTTTTTTACTTTCGGTTAATTCAAAGTAAGCAGAAACAATCATTACAACTCCAATGATAAGTGAAATAGTAATAATTGTTTTCGGATGCAGTCTGAATTTATTTTTCATAACCAAACTTAAAGTAAAAGAATTGAATATCGATAAAGGTTGGATTCAAAGTGACAAGGAGGGGTTCGTGGTCCTTCGACATTTCAGTCGCAAAAAAACGCCGCGAATGTCGAAAATATTTATATGGCATGAAAAATTGGCTGATAATAGAGGCTGAAGCGGACTATAAGGTTTGGCACACCGGTTGCATATCTCGCTACGAAACACTAATTATCAACAAAATACTTAAAGGAGTTACATCATGAAAACCTTAGCAAAAGTTTCATCGATTTTCGCACTGGTTCTTTTCATCACTGTTTTTTTCAATTCCGAAGCCAGCGCTCAACAATACGGCGGCGGAAAAAAAGCCAACAAAGGATTCGTTGACATGAACGGTGACGGCATTAATGACAACGCATTAGACGCTGACGGCGACGGCATTCCAAACGGAAAAGATCCTGATTTCGTAAAACCACAAGACGGCAGCGGAAGCAAAAACATGTTTGGAAAAGGTTCGGGCAAAAAAGGATTGGGCTCAGGGAATGGAACCGGAATCTGCGACGGAACCGGCCTTGGAAGCGGTAATGGCACAGGTATCTGCGACGGCAGCGTAAGCGGATCGCAAAACAAAGGACGCGGCAGAAAGTAACTGCAATAAAAAAGGGTGACAGACTGTCACCCTTTTACTTCCCTCATTCATCAAATAATTTTATCTTTTTTTCTGTACCGGTTCCGGTTTCGCGGGAGTTAATTCTGATGAAATTTGTTCCGGATACAAATCATACATCGCTCCCGTAAAATAGTCTATCGTCATTCCCGGAAGAAAGCCATTCAAAGCATTCAACCAAAACCACATCGACATTTTTTGTGTTACTTGTATTTCGTACGGTTCATACCCGTCAAGTTCAAAACGAATGACGTGATCTTGACTTCGTTCAACATTTACTTTTTGCGGTGAAGTTCCAAACTTTTTTCCGTCGATAGTAATCTTCGCGTTTGCCGGAGTAGTTTTTAATTCAATTTCCTGACTTGTGGTGTTCACCATAGTTGCACACCCGCTGAAGATTATCAACAGAAAGAAAGCAAAACAAACTTGTGCTCTTATTTTCATCATTTATTTCTTTCGTATCGTTATTATCGAAAGAATACGGGGTAAGTTTAGATGAGGTGAATAATTTAGATGCAGAGGGGAGCGGAAAAATCAAGAGGCTGTACGAGTATAGAGAGTGCACGACAGGATTCGGATCTACAGCCCCTTGAATAGCAAATTATTTTTCAGCTTGTTTGGTTTTGCAAGTTGATATTCCGAACGGCATGTAAAGCGGACAACTGCTTACCGAAGCGGTAAATAAAGGAATTATTCCTAAAACACCCCACCAGGCTTTGTTGTAAATTCCCAAAGCGATAACAACCACTCCGATGACAATTCTTAAAATACGGTCAACTGATCCCATGTTTTTCTTCATTTTCTGTTCCTTTTGATAAGTGTGGTTAATTTGATGAATGAATTATTTTTTGGATTCATAATAATTGTTCCATCAGGCGGTAAAATGCAAAATTTTTCAACTATTTCAGTAATTTTGTAGAAAATATTAATAAAATTTTTTGGGAAGAATTGAGAAACACTGACAAACTTATCGTAATCGGCGACCGCGTTCTCATTAAGCCGGAAAAAGAGCCGGGAAAAACAACTTCAGGATTATACCTTCCGCCCGGTGTGAAAGAAAAAGAGAATATTCAAAGCGGGTATGTGGTTAAAATTGGACCCGGTTATCCGCTTGGGTTGCCGACTGACGACGAACCGTGGAAAGAACAGAAAGAAAAAATCAAGTACATCCCCCTGCAGGTTAAAGAAGGAGATTTAGCTCTCTTTTTGAAGAAGGATGCCATTGAAATTGAATACGATCAGGAAAAATATTTCATCGTGCCGCAGTCGGGAATTCTCATGCTCATCCGCGACGATCTGATGGAATTGTAATTCTTACTTTAACTTCACTTTTCTCTCAACCGCAGCAAGCAGCGAATTCTTTTTAAGGAGATTAAGAACTTTTTTAATATCCTCATAAAGCAGCCTGTCTTGTGTTAACGGTGCTACAACTTTCCTAATTACGTTATACGCAATAGTTGTCCCCTTCCCGGGTTTAAGCGGTTTTAGAAATTCTAATCCTTGCGCCGCCACCATCAATTCAATGGAAAGAACATTTTCCAAATTTTCTAAAACTCGAGAGCATTTTTGTGCCGCGATTGATCCCATGGAGTTATGGTCTTCCTGGTTCGCCGAGGTTGGAATGGAATCAACGCTGGCGGGATGCGCCAGTACTTTATTTTCCGATACAAGACTTGCCGCGGTATATTGAGCAATCATCATTCCGGAATTGAGTCCGCCTTCTTTCGTAAGAAAGCGGGGGAGTCCGTGGCTCAACGCGCCGTTGACCATTCTTTCAATGCGCCGCTCCGAAACATTTGCCAATTCAGATAAAGCGATTGCGAGAAAATCCATCGGCAAGGCAACCGGCTGCCCGTGGAAATTTCCTCCTTCAATATGCTCACTTGATTCAGGAAAAATCAAAGGATTATCATTCGCGGAATTTATCTCAATCATCATTTTTGAAGTCACATAATCGATCGCGTCACCGGACGCTCCGTGAATTTGCGGTACGCAGCGGATTGAGTATGCATCCTGCACGCGGACATCATTTTTACGATGCGAGTTTCTTATCTGACTTCCTTCAATTAAAGCGAGAACATTCTCGGCCGTTGTTAATTGACCCGGGTACGGGCGAAGGAGGTGAAGTTTTTTGTCGAATGCTTTGTCGGTTGCTCGAAGTGCTTCGTGCGAAAGCGCGGCTGCGATGTCTGCAACTTTTTTTAATTTCAATGCACGGAAGGAAAGGAACGCAGCGAATGAAGTCATCATTTGGGTTCCGTTTATAAGCGCTAATCCTTCTTTAGCTTGAAGTTTCACCGGTTTGCGGCCGATTTTTTTTAACGCTGATGCCGAGTCCGTTCTTTTTGTAAATGGTGCTTCTTCCGAAAGGACATTTTCAATTATCTGAACTTTCCCTTTGCCGATCATTGCGAGAACCAAATGCGAAAGTTGAACCAAATCTCCGCTCGATCCGACAGAGCCTTGCGAAGGGACGACGGGAATAATATTGTTGTTTATCATATCAACAAGCAGCTGCACAGTTGCGGGACGAATACCGGAATAACCTTTCGCAAGTGCGTTTACGCGTAACAGCATCATAATTTTTACGATGAACGGCGGCAGCGGGGCGCCGCAGCCAACGGCATGACTTACAATTAAATTCTCTTGCAACTTTTGAATATCGGCATGAGAAATTTTTACGTTGCTGAACTCTCCAAAGCCGGTAGTAACACCGTAAATTACATCATCGCGTTCTACCCACTTTTCAACAAGCGCTCTCGACCGCGCCATCTTTTTTATTGCTGAATTTTTAATTTCGACTTGAAGCTTCCGGTTGATAAATTGCTCAATCGCATCAAGCGAAAGAGAATTCCCATCAAGAAAAAGTTTTTTATCCGGCATTGATCATCCTTTTAATTTTATTATCGTTTTCTCTTGTTGCACGGTAGGAAACAGTTACAAATTTTTGTGTGTACTTAATAGCAAGAACCTCCGCTGTAGCGTGAATCATCGAGATAGTTTTGGCGTCACCGATTTTCACTTTTACGGTTTCTTCCGTATGCGACGAGGTAAGTCCGGCTTTTATCATTTCAAGAAGCGACGAAATGTTAATGCCTCTTTCAGCAGAAATAACAATCGAATTCTCATACAACTTTTTCACCTCTTCAATGAGAGACCGGTCTTGCAGTAAATCCACTTTATTAAAAACTTTTATCTGCGGAGTTTTTTCGCATTTTAAATCTTTCAAAGTTTTTTCTACAACCTCAATATGATCTTTAAAATACGGATGCGAAAAATCAATTACATGAAGAAGTAAATCAGCTTCGGATGCTTCATTTAAGGTGCTTTTGAATGAAGCAATCAAATGAGCGGGAAGTTTTCGGATGAATCCGACCGTATCGCTCAACAAAATTTTATGAGAGCGGTCAAGGTCAAGCTGCTTGGTTGTGGAATCCAGCGTTGCAAATAATTTATCCTCGGCAAGCACTTCTGCTTTTGTAATGAGATTAAAGAGTGTCGATTTTCCGGCATTGGTATAGCCAACCAGTGAGACGCGAAAAAAATCTTTTCGCTGCTGCGTCTGTGTTTTTTTCTGCGACTCAATCTTTTGCAGCTTTTCTTTTAGCGAGCTAATTCGCGTACGAATCATCCGGCGGTCGGTTTCAATTTGGGTTTCACCGGGACCCTTCGTTCCTATTCCACCAAATTGTTTTGATAAGTGGGTCCAAGCTCTGGTTAACCGTGGTAATAAGTATTGAAGCTGCGCGAGTTCAACTTGGGTTTTTGCTTCCTTCGTTTTTGCGTGCGAGGCAAAAATATCAAGAATCAATCCGCTCCGGTCAACAATTTTTTTAGAAATAAGTTTTTCAAGGTTTCTCACTTGCATGGGAGAGAGGTCATCGTTGAAGATGAGCAATTCGATATCATTTAAATCGGCAAGTTGAGCAAGTTCTTCAACTTTTCCTTTTCCTAAATAATGTGCGCGGTCAGGCATCAGGCGGTCTTGCGACACTTTAAGAATAGTCTCCGCCCCCGCTGTGGAAGCCAGTTCCTCAAGTTCTTGAAGTTGTTCGATTAAAATTTCTTTGGTGATATCTTTTGTTCGTAAGCCAATAAGGATGGCTCGTTCGGTGGTCGGTTTAAGGGTTTCAAACATAAAGGAATTACATGCAATCCGGTTTTATTTTAGATGTTGTTGGAAACGTGGAAACGTTTCGGTGAAAAATAGAAAATCATCATGCTGTATCCAACACCACAAAGGATTTATTGACGTTCTGAATTTGTGTATATTTCGAAAAACAAAATTACCATTAGATGTGAAACCCATTGAGCAGACATTACCGGCATTAGCTGTCGGCAAACTTGGAAGAACTACTCTCGATATTCTTCAGGAGGTTGGCGAAGTATCAAAACTATTTTTTGGAATACTTAAAAGTCTGCCGAAAGTAATTAAGAGCCGTAATTTGATTCTCTTTCAAATGGAACACATCGGGGTCAACTCACTTCCTTTAGTTTTAATTATCGCAGTTTTTACCGGTGCCGTTTCGGCGTGGCAGGCAGCTTATCAATTAAAAGGAATTGCACCGCTTTCGTTTTTAGGTGCCGCAACCAGCCGCGCAATTATCACTGAACTCGGTCCGGTACTTACCGGAATAGTTATTGCGGGAAGAGTCGGCGCTTCCATTGCGGCCGAACTTGGAACGATGAAAGTTACCGAACAGATAGACGCACTTGAAAGTATGGCCATTAGTCCGGTCCGCTATCTTGCAATGCCCCGTTTTCTTGCGTCAATAATTATGATGCCGCTTGTTGTAATATTCGCGAACTTCATTGCGGTTGTCGGTTCGTTTTTCGTTTCCAATTTTTTTATGAATGTATCCAGCGCAGTTTTCTTCGGTTCGGTGAAACGGTACTTCCTCATGTCGGATTTTATTTACGGCGTGGTAAAAACGATTTTTTTCGGCGGAGCTACATCACTGCTCGGCTGTCATATTGGGCTTCGTACGGAAGGCGGAGCTGAAGGAGTGGGACTTTCAACCATTCGTTCCTTCGTCCTTTCTGCCGCTTCAATTTTAGTGCTTGATTATGTTTTATGGATGTTGTTTGTGTAAAAGAGAAATTAACGTTCAAGCTAAATTACGAGGCTGAATCGTTAGTATTTATCAATTAAATAAAACTGTTGTTGGGGGAATTTTCCTTCTCCGTTCAAAAAGAATTTTGTAATTTTCTTACATGAAAAATGAACAAATAGCTGTTCGCAATCCTAACCAATATTTTTAAGGACTCACCATGAAAGTTACCAAACAAGAAGCGCTTGATTATCATAGTTCCGGTAGAAAAGGAAAGATTGAAGTCATTCCTTCCAAGCCGTGCCAGACCCAAAGAGACCTTTCCCTTGCTTACACACCCGGTGTAGCCGATCCCTGCTTAGACATAGAAAAAAATCCCGAACTTGCTTACGAGTTTACCGCCAAAGGAAATTTAGTTGCGGTGGTAAGTAACGGTACCGCCGTTCTCGGACTTGGGGACATCGGCGCGTTAGCGGGTAAACCTGTGATGGAAGGAAAAGGAGTTCTCTTTAAACGATTTGCCGACATTGATGTCTTTGATATTGAGTTAGCTACGCACGATCCGAAAGAAGTCATTCGTACCGTGCAATTACTCGAACCGACGTTCGGAGGAATTAATCTTGAAGACATCAAAGCGCCGGAATGTTTTTACATTGAAGAAGAATTGAAAAAGACAATGAACATTCCCGTTTTTCACGACGACCAGCACGGCACTGCAATCATCAGCGGCGCGGCGTTACTCAACGCATGCGACATCGCGGGAAAAGATTTATCCAAAATTCAGGTTGTCTTTAACGGAGCAGGTGCTTCCGCGAACGCATGTGCAAATCTTTACGTTATGCTCGGTGTGAAAAAAGAAAACATTACGATGTGCGACAGCAAGGGAGTTATTTACAAGGGACGCACCGCTGGAATGAACGAGTTTAAGGAAGTCTATGCAAGAGAAACGAAAGCAAGAACACTCGCTGAAGCAATGGTTGGCGCTGATGTCTTTGTCGGACTTTCGGTTGCCGATTGCGTTACGCAAGAGATGGTGAAAGCAATGGGAAAAGATCCGATCGTTTTTGCGCTTGCTAATCCAAAATCTGAAATAAGTTATGACGACGCAAAAGCCGCGCGCGAAGATGTAATTATCGCAACTGGCCGCTCGGATTATCCGAATCAAGTGAACAACGTACTCGGATTCCCTTTTATTTTCCGCGGTGCGCTTGATGTCCGCGCTACCGGTATTAACAACGACATGAAACTTGCCGCGTCTCACGCACTTGCAGAGCTTGCCCGTGAAGAAGTCCCCGATGTTGTACTTCGTGCTTATGGTGGGAAACCGATTGAGTTTGGCAGAGATTATATCATCCCAAAACCGTTCGATCCCCGCGTGTTAACCTATGTTGCTCCGGCTGTGGCTAAAGCAGCTATTGAAACCGGTGTAGCAAAAAAACCGATAACGAACTGGGATGCGTATAAAGATCAGCTTCGCGAACGGCAAGGATTATCAAAACAAATTATCCGCAGAACAATTGAAAAAGCAAAATCGAATCCGAGAAGAATCGTCTTCCCGGAAGGAAATCAAATTAAGATTTTGAAAGCAGCGCAGATTTTAGTTGAGGATAAAATTGCCGATCCTATTCTTCTTGGTAATAAAAATGAAATACTCAAAGTGATTGAAGAGCATCATATTGACAGTACATCATTTACCATAATTGATCCGGTTCAGTATGAAAAGATTGATGAGTACGCTGAAAAATATTATCAACTGCGGCAGCGCAGGGGAATTTCTCAACTCTCCGCGCAAAGGATAATCCAGCAAGGAAATTACTTTGGCTCGATGATGGTTCGTATGGGAGATGCTGACGGAATGATCTCCGGTTTAACCACCTCGTATCCGCACACTATAAAACCTGCGTTGGAAATTATTCACACGGCAGAAGGTGTGAGAAGAGTTTCCGGAATGTACATTGTGCTGGCACAAAAAAATGTTTACTTTTTTGCCGATACTACCGTGAATGTTGACCCAACATCGGAAGAATTAGTTGAGATTGCCTACCTTGCTGCGAAAACCGCAGAACGGTTTAACATGACTCCCAACATTGCGATGCTCTCATTCAGCAACTTCGGCTCCGCACAATATCCGCAATCAAATAAAGTGAGAGCTGCCGTTGAAATGATGAAGCAAAAATATCCGCAGTACAATGTTGATGGTGAAATGCAGGTTGACGCTGCCGTTGTTGAAGAAGAATTGAAACAGTTCTTCCCCTTCTCAAACTTAAAAGGAAGCGCTAATGTGCTCATCTTCCCGAATCTTGATGCCGGAAATATTGCGTACAAATTGTTGTGGAGAATCGGCGGCGCGGAGGTGATTGGTCCGATAATTATGGGATTAAGCAAACCTGTTCACGTATTGCAGAAAGGCGCTGAAATAGATCATATCGTTGATATGGCCGCCATCGCGGTTGTTGAAGCGAATGAGAAAAGCAAATAATTGTTAGCATAGACAATTTGTTCCTCAGTGGATAAAAAGACGCTCGCGATGGGCGTCTTTTTTTTGTTCCCCATATTCTTTTTTCTTGCATATCTCGGGTGGGGGGGTATATTTTATTTACAAAGAAAAATTCTTTTTCTTGTTTAGGGCATTTAAGGTAGTGTTATCGTAAATTGATAGCAGGCGGTTCTTAAATATAAACAACATGTGGGCGCAATGAACACAGAACAAACAACGTTTTTACAAAACTCTTTTTCTTCCTCTCTTCTTTCCAAAGAAAATCTTTCTCCCCAACCCCAAAGGCACTCTATGACCCGTTTCTTTTTTCTTATTACGTTACTAAGCGTTGTTGCTTTAAATTTTAG